>Ga0222651_1000069_pt1 | contig 74857 bp, 66 predicted proteins | sample AntAcemetagen369_FD_179855 | JGI IMG/M metagenome (GOLD analysis project Ga0222651, IMG submission 179855) | Saline water microbial communities from Ace Lake, Antarctica - #369 | ecosystem: Environmental > Aquatic > Non-marine Saline and Alkaline > Saline | place: Antarctica: Ace Lake...
GACACAGCAGCGCAGCGAAGACAGGTCGGCATCGCCCGATTCCAGTGCCTGCAACTGGGCGGCAAACAATGTCGGGACACCGAAAAAGATCGTCGGCCGGTAGCGGGCGACCATATCCGCCATTGCATCCGGGGTCGGCCGGGCCGGATACAGCACCGCCTGCGCGCCGGCCCATAGCGGGAAGGTCATCGCATTGCCAAGGCCATAGGCAAAGAACAGCTTTGCCGCCGAAAAACAGACATCGCTTTCGGCCACGCCCAGCACGTCAGCCCCGTAATGCTGGCTGGTGACCACCATGTCACGATGGGCATGCACCGCCGCCTTGGGCAGGCCGGTTGAGCCGGAGGAAAACAGCCAGAAACAGTCGTCACCCGCTGCGGCCGGAACGGGTTCCAGATCGGGTGAGGCCCCTGCGATCCGGTTGACCAGCGAGTCGCCATCAGCTTCAACCAGCAGGACATGGGCAGGTTTATGCGGGGATTGCTGCAGGGCGGGTTCGACTTCCGCCGCGAATTCGGCGGAATACACCGCCGCCGCCGCGCCCGAGCTTTCGATCATGTAAGCGTAGTCATGCGCGCGCAGCAGCGTGTTCAACGGCGCGGGCACGAAACCCGCCTTGATCGCGCCCCAAAAGGTATAGAAGAATTCGGCACAGTCCTTGACGACCATCAGCACGCGGTCGCCGGGCACGAGGCCCAGTTCGCGCAGCGCATTGCCGCACCGGTTCACATTTTCCGCCAGCGCGCGATAGGTGACATCCCCGGCATCCGCCCGGATTGCCACCTTGTCACCACGGGCTTCGTCGAGGTGCCGGTCTATGAAAGGCACCGCAACATTGAAAACCGGCGCGTATTCAATACGCACCGGTGAAACCGATCGATCAATCGTAACGGTGTGATCGCGCATATCGCCGCCCTTCCCATTGCCCCGTGCAAGGGTTCGGGCGCCAGGCGCCCGAAAAGCGGCAGTCTAATACGCGATAGGCGGCGCTACAACGCGCCACCCGCCGCGAAATCAGGCGGCGAGCTTACGGGGAACGAATGCGACTTTTGGCTCTTCGCTGGTGCGAACCGACCGCGCGGAATGCTCGGTGCAATAGGACTGACCATCCGTCCGATTCTTGCCGCAGTATTCATGCGTCGGAATAGAAGAATGGTCCCACATTGGCCAAAGGCATCCCCGGCCGGACGTATTGTCAGACATTAAACATCTCCAGAAATCAAATATGAGCTGAAGAAGATATGTTGCGGCGCAGCAAGATATCAAGTGATATTACTGCGACGTTCCGACGCACAGATATATTACGTTGAAATCATTAAGTTTTTATATCCAGAAGGGATTCATCGAGTTCCTGCTGTGTGCGGATAACCGCAGCATTTGCCCGGTAACTGGCAACCGCCAGGGTCTGCTCCACCGCTTCCTCGACGAAATCAACATTCGGAAAAACCGATACGCCCCCGGGAACCGACAGATCCGGGCCCGTCACCGTTGCCGGTGATTTATCCGCAACCCGGGTCGATACACCGCCCCCCGGCACGGCGGTGGCAACAACCCGCTGTGCCCGAAACGCGCCCTCCGGCGATGATTCCGGCCGACTTGTCAGTGCATTGGCAACGTTATTGGCGGATACGCTGACCCGCTTTGTCGCCGCCTGCAAACCGCTGAGCGCTGTGGAAAGGATCGGGTTCATGGCAGCGTTATAGCAGATCACCGGTAAAGGTACCGTGACCAAGGTCACACTTTTGAAAACCGAACATACTTTCGAACCGGCCCGCCGAAATCATGCCTGTCATGAATTGGGGCGTTTTCGCTTACCGGCCCGACGGTTTCATTTGACCGCACGAGACCGCGCCCCATGAAACAACCATGTGTTGATCAAAATTATGACGCTGGATTTTTGAAATGCTGTTATTTACTACAGGCATGCTTCGATTGACTTTAATTTAATAACCCTTTGTCCTTTTTGGCGGCATTATCGCAAAAGCCGCACCTGGGAAATTTTTCAATACCGGCGATTTACAGAGAGACTTAAACTTGTCAAAAACTGATCGTTTGAATGTTTTATTGACGCCACCGGAACCATGGCAGCCAGAACTCGACGGCCATCAACCCGGCATTACGCCAGATCCCTTTGCCGTATACAAAGCCATGGCGCTGGAGGGAGTCGATGTAACCTTATTGGATCCGCACCGGAAACCGATTAATCCATTATTCGGCCTGCACCCCATCTACATGGGGCTTGATCCCTACAGGACGGCAAAGATTCTGTTCGCAAACCGCAAGGTCGATATCGTCATTTCGGTTTTCGAATCATCATGCACGTTACCGCTGCTGTTCAGGCGCCTGGCGATGTACGCCCCCCTGATTGCCATGTGGGATATTGTGCCCGAGGAAAATTGGAAACCTCGAAAATTCTTGCAGAATATTGTTCTGCCACGAGTCGATCATCTGTTTCTACTGAGTTCCAATCAGCAAAACTATATTGAGAAGCGTTGGGGATGCGGTGCCAAAACATCCGTGGTCTATCAACATATCGATGCTGAATTTTACCGCCCCGAAGCCCCGGCGCCAGATGGTCCCATTTTTGCGATCGGGGATGATGCCGGGCGCGATTTTGATACGCTGATACGGGCGGTCAATAGCCTCGATGTGCATTTGGTCGCCAAGACACGAAAGCATCTTATCGACTTGCCGGATCGGCGCGCCCGCATCGACCAGATATCAGAACGGCTTAGCCATACAGATCTGCGTAAATTGTATGCTGATGCGAAATTTGTCGTCGTCCCAACGTATCAGACTGAGAATGTCAGCGGTGTTGGAAGCGTGCTGGAATCCATGGCGATGGGCAAGGCGATTATCGTTACCGACAATCCGCCCCTGCGCGATTTTTTCGTGGATGGCGAGACAGCCATCGTCGTCCCGGCAGGTGATGAAGCAGCCCTGCGCGAGGCAATCGTTCATTTGAACGACAATCCCGAAAAATGCCTGGCCTTGGGTCAAGGCGGTCGTGCCATGGTCGAAAAGAAGTTCTCTAATCCGGTACTCGGCACCAGGCTCGCCCAGCAAATTCGTACTCTTGTCGAAAGCAAATCAAGAGAATCAACAGGCGGTTAAGTTGTGAACCAGATTCAACGTCTCGAATCTAGCGTCTGCCCCGCTGTAGATTGTCCGGACCCGGCTGCTGCGAATACAGAACCGTGGCCTGAAGCGCTTCCGCGTCCAGAGCCGGTGTAAATTATTCCATCGTGAAGCCTGATTTGCGGTGGCAATAGCGATAAATTTCAACTCGCGGCTTCGCCAAGACTTTATCAGTGAAAACGCACATAGTCGTAATCGAGCGGCTGACCATGGATGCCGCGCCGCGGCGGCGCAATCCAGCTTGCCATGCGGCCGGGCTCGGTCACCGGGATCATGATCGAATTGACATATTCCCGGTCCGCCGCTGTCGGCAGCCATTCCCCCTGTCGCCGTGTCCATTCGGCATTGTCGATGACCTGCCCTGAAGGAGTGGTGTTGATTCCCGCGAAGGCACCGATATTCCGATTGAATGCCGCATGGGACAGGGTCAGGGTGAAATCGATGTCATGGTCGCGGATGATCTTGTTAAACCGGTCGACGCCCCGCTGGCTGTCCTTCGTGAATTCTTCGCGCAGCCGCTCGTTGCTGGCGGTTACGGCGGCGATTTCCTGGGTTGAAATACGGTCTCCTTCCAGCACCGGCACCGTATAGACCATGCCATCGAGCTGGTGATCATCGTCGATACGGGTTTCCTGGAACCGGCCCTTCAGGCCCATGGTGAAATAATTCGCCGCATTGGTCGATTTTTCCTGCCCGAACAGGTCGAGGCAGATCGAATAATGAAAATTCATGAATTTCTGGATCGTCGTGAGATCGATACCGCCGACCGTGCTGAGGTCATCGGTATCGTGCTCGCGCATCAGCTCGCAGCTTCGCTGGACGATCCGGCCGATGCCGGTTTCGCCGACGAACATATGATGCGCTTCCTCGGTCAGCATGAAGCGGCAGGTGCGCGCCAGCGGATCAAAGCCCGATTCCGCCAGCGAGGCGAGCTGGTACTTGCCGTCGCGGTCCTGGAAATAGGTAAACATGAAGAAGGACAGCCAGTCATCGGTCTGTTCGTTGAACGCCTGCAGGATGCGGGGTCGGTCCGGATCGCCCGCATGGCGTTCCAGCATCATGTCCGCTTCCTCGCGCCCGTCACGGCCGAAATAGGCCTGCAGCAGATAGACCATCGCCCAAAGATGCCGGCCTTCCTCGACATTCACCTGAAACAGGTTGCGCAGGTCGTACAGCGACGGACAGGTCCGGCCGAGCCGGCGCTGCTGTTCGACCGACGCCGGTTCGGTGTCGCCTTGCGTCACGATCAGCCGGCGCAGTTCGGACCGGTATTCGCCCGGCACGCTCTGCCAAGCGGGTTCGCCTTTATGCATGCCGAAATTTATCTTCCGATCGGCTTCGGGCGGGGTCAGGAAGACACCCCAGCGGTATTCGGGCATGCGCACATGGCCGAAATTCGCCCAGCCATCGGTATCGACGCTGATCGCCGTACGCAGATAGACCTCCAGATCGCCGCTTTCCGCCGGGCCCATATTCTCCCACCATTTCAGATAGGCGGGCTGCCAGCGCTCCAACGCGCGCAACAGGCGGCGGTCATCAGCCAGATTCACGTTGTTCGGAATGGTTTCGTTGTAATCGATATTCATCGCGTCACACCCGCTTCCGGTCGAAATTTGCCCGCTTTCCGGTACCAAACAGCTTCAGCGCCCCGTCCTCGCCAACCGCATTGGGGCGCTGGAAAATCCAGTTCTGCCATGCGCTCAGCCGGGCAAATATCTTGGTTTCCATCGTTTCGGGCCCGGCGAATCGCAGGCTGGCTTCCATCCCCGTCAATGCATCCGGGGAAAAGCTGCGGCGTTCCTCGATGGCAAGGCGCACCTCGTCCTCCCAGTCGATATCATCCGGGGTGAAGGTCACGAGGCCGAGCGGTTCGGCATCGGCGGCTTCCAGTTCCATCCCGATGGTCGAATGCGCGGCGACGACGGCGCCGGAATCGCCCAGCATCCGTGTTTCCAGCCGCCCCAACCCGTTGCCCATCGGCAGTGGGCCAAAATTCATCCCCGTCACCTGCACGGTTGCGGGCGGCAGGTTCGAATCTTCGAACGTCCCGTCCAGCATGTAGGCCCGGTCCGCCGCCAGCGCGAATTCCAGCAGCGTGCCGGTAAAGCACGAGCCCGGTTCAATCAGCGCCAACATGCTGCGCGAGGATACATCCAGCCGCTTGAAGGTTCGTTTCAGGTACTGCGTAACCTCATGCAGGAACCAGTCGGATTCGTTTTCCGCCAGCAACTCATCATAGGCGGCGACCAGCGCGCCATTCCCTTCGGTGCGGAAGACCCAGGTGCCGATTTCGGGTTCGTTACTGCGCAGATGCAGGATGGCGTCATCCAGGTCCCGCGCCAGCGCCAGTGGCCAGAAACCGGCCCCCATCGCGCGGATCGATTCCGCCGTCATCGGCGGCGGCATTTGCGGGCCGCGGATTGTAAACGCAGCCACGCCGTCATCGCGGTTCAACGCCACCTTCAGCGTGCCATACCCGATATTGTCGCCGTTGATTTCGCGGGGGAGCGGCGGCAGTTTGACGCCCTCATCCGCCGAAGGGCGCTGCGCTTCCCCGGCAAATTCAGCCGCCCGCGCCCGCGCGGTTTCCTGCCAGGCCGAACGCGGCACCAGTTCGTCCACCAGGTTCCAGTCCAGTGCCCGCTTGCCCCGCACCCCTTCGGTCACGGTGCAAAAGAAATCGGCCCGGTCACGCCGCACGTGCCGTTTGTCGACCAGACGGGTCAACCCGCCCGTCCCCGGCAGCACGCCCAGCATGGGCACTTCGGGCAGCGATACGGCGCTGGAACCGTCATCGACAAGAATGATGTGATCCGCCGCAAGCGCCATTTCATAGCCGCCCCCCGCCGCGGTTCCCGCGATTGCCGCGATATAACGCTGGCCCGAATACTCGCTGGCGTCTTCGATGCCAAGGCGGGTTTCATTGGTAAACTTGCAGAAATTGACCTTTTCAGCATGGCTTGCGCCGCCCAGCATGGCGATATTGGCCCCGGCGCAGAATACCCGATCCTGTGCCGAAGTGATCAGCACCGCGCCGACTTCCGGATGCTCGAAGCGCAGCCGCTGCACCGCATCGTACAACTCGATATCCACGCCCAGATCATAGGAATTCAGTTTCAGCGCGTAGCCAGGCTTCAGCCCACCGTCTTCATCGACATTCAGGATCAGTTCGGCGACCGGCCCGTCGAATTTCAGCGTCCAGTGCCGGTAGCGGTCGGGCTGCGTGGCAAAATCAATCATGCCGGCGGCGCAAAACGACGCAATAGCTGGAACGGATCCGGAAGGCGGCCGGCCAGCTTTCCGATCCCGGCCAAAGCCTTGGGAATACGCATGACCTCGGCGATGCGCCGGTCCAGAAAGGTCCAGGTCGCCGAAAAACCATCGGAATTGTCATTCAGCCAGCACAGCAGCGTGGCACTGTAGACCCCGCCAAGAAGCCCGCGTTTGGTATAGAAATTGTGATCCGTCGCGGTATCTCCCGCCGCATGCCACATGGCATCGACGGTGCGATACAGCAGCCGCATCGCCAATGCGCTGTTCTGCGGCAAGGCAAGCATCGACAGCGCGCGGCGAACCGCCTCACGATGGGCGACATTCTGTTCCAGCCGCACGCGTACAGCAGTTGCGATCTTCATCCGTATCTTCATGCTGTCCAGATCAAGGGTCGCCAGTTCCGCCAGCATCCGCCGGTCGGCATCATGGCTGTGGCATGCGATCAGGTCGGTCGCGCCCTGCGGAAACAGCCGCCGCGCGGTTGCCGCATCAAATCCGGCATCCGCCGCACCGCGCAGCAACGCGGTTTCCCCCCAGCCGTCAAACGGCACATGCAGCAGCGCCGCCTGCATGATGGCGGACCGCTGGGTCTCGATGTCCTGACGGGTCATGGAAACCGTCTCCTATTCATCTTCGCTGGATTCGGTGTCAGACATATAATGTCGCAATTCCTCACGAAACATCAGATGCCCCATATCGGTCATTCGCTGGGGATACAGTATACCGTCCAGATGATCACATTCATGCTGCACTACGCGGGCATGGAAACCTTCCGCTTCCCGGTCGATCTGCGCGCCGTCCGGCGTCAGGGCCGTGTAGCGGATACGCTCCCAGCGCGGCACCAGCCCGGTCAGCCCAGGCACGGACAGGCAGCCTTCCCAATCGTCTGCCGTTTCGTCGCTCAGCGGTGTTATTTCCGGGTTGATCAACACCGTCAGCGGCACGGATTCCGACGGTTTTTCAAGCCGATGTGCCGGCGCATGAAAAATGACGACCCGAAGCGGCACATGCACCTGGGGGGCTGCGAGCCCCGCACCCTGCGCATCGATCATCGTTTCGGTCATATCGGCGACCAAACGCGCGATATCAGCCGTTGTCGGGTCCGCCACCGGCGCTGCCGGGCGACGAAGGACGGGGTGCCCCATGCGGGCAATCTTGAGTATCGACATGGGGGTAATATGCGTACGACAGGACCAATGTCAAAGCCGCGTTTGCGTGCCGACTCCGTCCTTTCAAAGCAGAAACCGCTATGATATAAGCCGCGCTCTCTCAAAAAGGCCGTATTCAGGAGACTGGTTATCGTACAAGTCGTTGTCCGGGACAATAATGTCGATCAGGCGCTGCGCGCACTGAAGAAGAAATTGCAGAGCGAAGGCGTGTTTCGGGAAATGAGACTTCGCCGCAACTTCGAGAAGCCGTCAGAACGCCGCGTCCGTGAAAAGGCGGAAGCGCAGCGACGCCATCGCAAGGTGATGCGCAAGCGCATGGAGCGCGAAGGCTACTAACGAGACATCGTTTTTGGTAGTTTTTTAGCGTCCCCGAGGTCAATTTCGGGGACGTTTTCGTCGTGCCCGGAATTCCGGTGCCGAAATGCGAAAGGAACAGGCAATGGCCAAGCAGCGCGAGGGCGATCCCTGGATGCCCGCCCCGGCATTCGGGCGCAGCCTGACAGGACTATCGGTAAACCTGCTGGTTACGAATGTTGCCGCCACCGTCGCATTTGCCCAAACGGTCCTGGGCGCGGAAACGGTTTATGCCGACCCCGATTTCGCGGTCATGAAACATGGTGCCACGCAATGGATGCTGCACGCCGACCATACCTATGAAAATCACCCGATGGCAGGCTTCGTGGCCGGGCTGGAAGGGCGCGGCGCCGGGATTGAAATACGATTGCACAATTCCGACCCTGATCTGGCGGAAACCCGCGCCCGCGCTGCCGGCCATACCGTACTGGCCGGCGCTACGGACAAGCCACATGGCCTGCGTGAGGCCTATATTCTCGACCCCGACGGGTACTGCTGGGTTGTCGATATACCACTTGTTTAAAACTGACGGCAGCATTCCACAATTGATTTATTCGTATATTAATATGCATGATGCGGGACAGTTCGGGATAATACTATCCTGAGCGAAAGGAGACGGTTTCGTGACATTGCAGCATTTCGATCAGGGTATCGATGTAACGCCCTATCGCCGGAATTTCAAAATCGACCGGAAACGGCCAGCCGCAACGCAGGTCTATGAAGACATGCGCATGCGTATTATCTCGCTGGAGCTGGAGCCCGGCACCAATATCTCGCGCCTGGAACTGGTCGAACATTACAATGTCAGCCAGACGCCGGTGCGCGACGCGATCATCCTGCTGGAAAAGGAAGGCCTGATCGACGTCTATCCCCAGTCCAAAAGTCTGGTCACCAGGATCGATATCGACCATGCACGGGAAACCCAGTTCCTGCGCACCGCGTTTGACATCGAAGTTGCCCGCCAGCTTGCAACAAAGAGCGACAAATCGGGACTGGCCGAGGCCAAGGCCATTCTTACGGCACAGCAGGTCGCGATCAGCGGTGACAGCGACCTCGACCTTTTTCGGGATCTCGATCACCGTTTCCACTGGGCGCTCGCCGATGCCATCGGACAGACCAACCTGTGGCACCTGATCATGTCACGTGCCGGCCATATTGACCGTTTGCGGAACCTGCACCTGCCCGATACGGGAAAGGCGAACCGCATCCTGTCCGACCATGAACGGATCATGGCCGCAATCGAAGCTTCTGACCCGGAAGACGCAGCGCGGGCAATTCGCGGACATCTGACAGGGACATTGCGATCCGCCCCCGCCCTCATGGAAAAATACCCGGCTTATTTCTAACGTGCCGTTTTAGCGGGCCTGAATAGCCGATCCGCCATTTGTTCTGGCTCGCGCCGGTTTCACACCAACGTGACTTGAGCCCGAGGCCACGGCCAAACAGACTGGCCCCATGATGAAAAAGCTCCTGATTATATTTACGCTGCTGCTTTTTCAGGCATTGCCTGCCAAAGCAGACCCGTCCCTGTGGCAATCCCGCTGGCCCGATACCGATTTTTCAAAACGCAGTATCGAATATTCCGAAATTCTGTCCGGCGGCGTCAGCAAGGATCAGATTCCGGCCATCGACGACCCGGTCTTTGTAGCGGTCGGCGCAGCGAAGGACCTCGCGGATACGGACCCGGTCATCGGGTTGACCGTGAACGGCGAAAGCCGCGCCTATCCGCTGCGTATCCTGATCTGGCACGAAATCGTCAATGACGAGATCGGCGGCGTCCCGGTCAGCGTCACCTTCTGCCCGCTCTGCAATACGGCCATTGCCTTCGATCGCCGGCTTGATGGACAGGTGTTCGATTTCGGCACGACCGGCAAGCTGCGCAATTCGGACCTTGTGATGTATGACCGCCAGACCGAAAGCTGGTGGCAGCAGTTCCTGGGCGAAGGCATTATCGGCGAGATGACGGGCAAGGTGCTGAAGGCCCTGCCTGCGCGGCTTGAATCCTGGGCTGATTTCCGCGCCCGCGCCCCGCAAGGCAAGGTGCTGGTACCGAATGACCCGGGCATGCGGGCCTATGGTGCCAACCCCTATGTCGGCTATGATTCGCTGCCCCGGCCTTTCCTGTGGGGCGGTGAAATGCCCGACGGCATCCCGCCGCTGACACGGGTTGTGTCATTCGGCGACCGTATGCAGGGATGGAGTATCGACCTCCTTCGCCAGAAACAGCAGGTCGAACTGGACGATGGCACGGTTCTGCGCTGGAAACCCGGGCAGAACTCGGCTCTCGATTCCGGACAGATCGCCCGTGGCAAGGATGTCGGAAGCGTCACTGTGCAACGCGACGGAACCGATATTCCCTATTTCGTGGATTTCGCTTTCGCGTTCCACGCCTTTTTCCCGGAGGCGGCGCTACATATCACGCCGTAGCCCGCCATACCGGGGTTAATAGGACTGGCCGGTCATCGCCATTGGTTCCTGCAGCGACTGCCAGTTTTCGCCAACGGCCATGAGGCAGGTCTGACCACCGGGCACCGTGAAAATAATCGTCCAGCTTCCGGTCTCCGAGGAAAAGATCTCGACCAGGCTGCCATTGCGGGCGATGCCGGCGGAGGTCTGCTGTTCTTCGTATCCGTCGGTCAGCCGGTTGACGATTTCAACCCGTTCGCCACAAACCGTTTGCGCCGAAGCCGGTACCGTAAATGTAAAAAACGCGAGCAAGGTGCATGTAATCGCAAGTGTCGAGCGCATCATGAACGTCTCCTATCGGGCGCCCGCCCGGAAATGCTGCGCACCTCCCAAATTTACGCAAAGGTTCTACCGGGATATTATTGAACGCCAATCCTTCGACCCGGCCTATTCACCATATTATTCGGCGAATAGTGTGCCGTTACCGTATAAAATACTGGTAAAATTACGGTTAACGAGGGATTCCGGCAATTTTAGGTAGAGTGACGCCCTGTCGCGTCAGATTGCCTGCAATGCGTTTACGATGTCTTCGCTCATCTTTTTGGCATCATCGAACAGCATCATCGTGTTGTCCCGATAGAACAGTACATTGTCGACGCCGGCATAGCCGGGGCTGAGCGAGCGCTTCACGAACAGCACAGTCCCGGCTTCTTCGACATCCAGGATCGGCATGCCGTAGATCGGGCTTTCCGGATCCGTCTTGGCGACCGGATTGGTCACATCGTTCGCACCGATCACGAAGGCCACATCGGTAGAGGCGAAATCGCGGTTGATCTGTTCCAGCTCGAACACTTCGTCATAGGGCACGTTGGCTTCCGCCAGCAGCACATTCATATGCCCTGGCATACGCCCGGCAACCGGATGAATCGCATAACGGACCTTGATGCCTTCTGCCTTCAGCACGTCGCACATTTCGCGCAGGGCATGCTGTGCCTGGGCAACGGCCATGCCGTACCCCGGCACGATGATGACACTGCCCGCATTCTTCATGATAAACGCCGCATCTTCGGCGCTGCCGCGGCGGACAGTTTTGTCGCCGTCCATGCCGTCGGTCGGGCCGCCACCTTCGGCGCCGAAACCGCCCAGGATCACGCTGATGAACGACCGGTTCATCGCCTTGCACATGATATAGCTGAGGATCGCGCCAGAGGATCCGACCAGTGCGCCGGTAATAATCAGCGCCGGATTGGACAGCGTGAAACCGATACCGCACGCCGCCCAGCCGGAATAGCTGTTCAGCATCGAGATCACGACCGGCATATCCGCGCCGCCGATCGGAATGATGATCAGCACGCCCAGCAGGCAAGACAGCACAACGATGGTCCAGAACAGGTAGACGCTTTCGACATCGCAGAACCAGAGAACCAGCCCGAACAGAATCAGCCCGAGCATGGCGTTCAGCAGATGCTGGCCGGAAAAGACGACCGGCGACCCCGAAAGCGTGCCCCGCAGCTTGCCAAAGGCAACGATGGACCCGGTAAAGGTGATCGCGCCAATCGCCGTGCCGATGCTCATTTCAATCAGGCTGCCCAGCGGAATATGTCCAATGGTGCCGATGCCATAGGCCGCGGGTTCATAGAACGCCGCCGCGGCCACGAAAACAGCCGCGAGCCCGACCAGGCTGTGGAAGGCGGCAACCAGTTCCGGCAGCGCCGTCATTTCGATCTTCAGCGCGACCACGGTGCCAATCGCCGCACCGATCAGCATGCCCAGCAGGATCATCCAGTAGCTCAGGACCCCCGGTGCTGCCAGCGTGGTGATAATGGCCACGGTCATGCCGAGGATACCCAGCATATTGCCCCGGCGCGCCGTGGTCGGCGAGGACAACCCGCGCAGCGACATGATGAAACAGACGCTGGCGAACAGATAGGCGAAGGCGGAAAGATTCTCGCTCATGATACGGGCCGCCTACTGTTTCTTGCGGAACATCGACAGCATGCGCTGCGAGACGATGAAACCGCCGAAAATGTTGATGGAGGCCAGAACCACGGCGATAAAGCCGAATACCTTGGCGAAACTCATATCGACCGGGCCGGCGGCGATCAGCGCACCGACAATGATCACCGACGAAATCGCGTTGGTCACGCTCATCAGCGGCGAATGCAGCGCCGGGGTGACGCTCCAGACAACGTAGTAACCGACAAAAACCGCGAGAACGAAGATCGTGAAGTAGAAGACGAAATTGTCACCGCCGCTGGCCGGTACCGGCGCAGCAAGCTGATTGGCCTGAATCATCAGCGCTTCCGCCTTGCCGACCAGGGCGCGGGCCCCGTCAGCAATACCGGAAGCCTGTTCGACCAGCTTATCCGTTTCCATCGACAGTCTCCTCCGTCACAGCCGGTTCCGGCGCGGGCGCCGGCGGCGCATCCGTCAGCGCCGGGTTGACCACCGCGCCGGCGCGGGTGACCAGTGTGCCGGCGATGATTTCATCTTCGGTATCAATCGTGAGCGACGTTGTTTCCGGATCGATCATCGGGGTCAGAAAACTGATGATATTGCGGGCAAACAACCGGCTCGCATCCGCGGATAACCGGCCCGGCACATTCGCATGGCCGACAATTTTTACCCCGTGCTTCACCACGACCTTGCCAAGCTGGGACAGCGGGCAGTTGCCACCGGCTTCGACCGCAAGATCAACGATCACCGAACCCGGCTTCATCGTCTTGACCATGTCCTCGCTGACCAGTACCGGCGCCGGACGGCCGGGAATCAGCGCCGTACAGATGACGATATCCTGCTTGGTGATCGTTTCAGCAATCAGCGCCGCCTGCTTGGCCTTGTAGGCGTCGCTCATTTCCTTCGCATAGCCGCCAGACGTCTGCGCCTGGGCAAATTCCTCATCCTCGACCGCGACGAAGGTGCCGCCGAGCGATTCAACCTGCTCCTTGGTTGCGGGACGGACATCGCTGGCCGAGACAATCGCACCCAGCCGGCGGGCGGTCGCAATGGCCTGCAGCCCGGCAACGCCCACACCCATGACCAGAACGCGCGCCGGCGGAATAGTTCCCGCCGCCGTCATCATCATCGGGAATGCGCGGCCGAACTCCGCAGCCGCGTCCAGTACCGACTTGTAACCGGCGAGATTGGATTGCGACGACAGGATATCCATCGCCTGCGCCCGCGTGATTCGCGGCGCCATTTCCAGGGCGAAGGCGGTTATGCCCGCATCGGCAAGCGCCTGCACACGGTCTGCTTCGCTGCGCGCCTGTATCTGGCAAATCAGAACCTGACCGCTTGTGAACTCCGAAAGTTCATCGGTTCCTTCAGCGGCTGTCATCGGGCTCTGGATCTTGAGCACGATTTCCGCGCCCTCCAAGGCCGACTTTGCGCTGGCGGCGATTGTGGCACCTGCATCCCGGTACGCTTCGTCCGAAATGGATGCCCCTTTGCCGGCGCCTTTTTCGACAACGACCTCGGCGCCAAGACCTATGAGTTTCCGGATGGTTTCTGGAACGCCGGCGACCCTCGTTTCATGGGGTCGCCTTTCCTTGAGAACAGCGATTTTCATCAGTGGCGATCCTGCCTACCTGCGGTTTCCAAGCGCGCCAAGATACAGAAAGAACCGCTCTTGCCAAGGGGCTGTGTCCGTATATTTGATTTTCTCGGCGAAAGAGTTGAAGCTATGCGCAGAAACGTGCCGTTACGCGCACCTTAAATAGCACTATAAAAACCTATATCTACCTATGATTGAAAATGTAACAGGATAAAGTTCATGCCCTATCAGCACATCGAAGTCACCCCAATCGCCGGCGCTCTTGGCGCTGAAATCGGCGGCATTGATCTGTCCCGCGAACTGGATGACGCAACCTTCGATGAAGTGCGCCAGGCCTTCCATGAAAACCTCGTCATCTTTTTCCGGGATCAGACCCTGACCCCGGCGCAGCACAGGGCGTTCGCCCGCCGCTTCGGCGAGCTGGACATCCATCCCTTTGCCGCCGGGCTGGATGGTTTCCCCGAGGTCATGCCCGTTATCAAGGAAGCCACGGACCGGGCAGGTAATTTCGGCGGCACATGGCATTCCGACGTGACGTTTTATGAGAAGCCGGCGCTGGGCTCGATCCTGTACGCGCTCGATGTGCCGCCCCACGGCGGCGATACCATGTTCGCCAATATGTACATGGCCTATGACGCCCTGTCCGACGGCATGAAGCTGATGCTGGACGGGATGACGGCGCTGCACGACGCCTCCCGGGTCTATGGCGCTGCGAATAGCCGCGCGACCGACCGCCAGGAGAAGGGCAGCCAGTCGATGAAAATCCGTACCGGCGTGGATGCGGAAAAAGTGGTCGAGCATCCCGTCGTTCGTACCCATCCCGCAACCGGCCGCAAGGGCCTGTTCGTCAACCACAACTTCACGAGCGGCTTTAAAGGCTGGACCGAAGCGGAAAGCGCCCCGCTGCTGGAATATCTGTATGACCATTCAGTCCGGCCAGAATTCACCTGCCGGTTCCGCTGGCAGCCAAAGTCGATCGCTTTCTGGGACAATCGCTGCACGCAGCATTTCGCCCTGAACGACTATCAGGGACATCGGCGTGAAATGCACCGCGTCACGGTTACCGGCGACCGCCCGGTCTAGGGAGCGCCCGGTTTAGGAAGCGCCCGGTTTAGGGATTGTAAGCCGGGCCCTTCAATTCCACCGTATTGCCGTCCGGGTCCTGCACATAGACCGACGGGCCATTGCCCTCGGCGCCGACGCGGCTTTCCACCTTGCCCATCTCGATCCCATGTTCGGCCAGATGGGCGCGGATCGCCTCGGCGTCGAAGGGCTCAACCCGCACGGCGAAATGATCCATATTGCCCGCCCCCGTCGGCGGTGGATTTTCCGCAGCATCCATCAGGTCGATCATCGATGTTCCGGCGCGAAGCTGTACCAGACCGATTGAATCCAGGCGTCGTTCCTCGGTGCAGCCCAGCACGCCGCAATAGAACGCCAGCGCACGATCCATATCCGCGGCGCGGATGACAACATGATCGATATTGCGGATCGATATCATGATGCGCCCTACCCCAGACTGGCCATGATCCGGCCGATAAGGTCATTCGTCTTGCGGGGGTCGATCCAGCGGAACACCGCGACAAGCTGCAGGGCGGGGTCGATCCAGACAAGATGCTGCCCCGCGCCCAGCGCGAAGAAGCTGGTTTCCGGGGCGTTGCTGAACTGCGCGCCGCCGGTGTTCAGCCACCACAACAGGCCATAGATCGATTTGACGGGGCATGGCGCGCTCAACGCTTCGAACCAGCTTTCGGGAAGCAGTTGCTGTCCGGCCCAGGCGCCGCGCTGGACGATGAGTTGCCCCATACGGGCATGGTCGAGCGAAGCAATCCACAATCCGCCACCCCAATGCGCGCCACCGGGCACCGATGCCATCGGCACGCCGTCGATTTCGAAGAATGAGTTGCGATAGTGATGCCACGTCCAGGTATCCGACGCGCCGATCGGGCCCATGATCCGTTCCTTCAGCACATCCGGCAGCGGACGACGGAACACCTGCATCAGGCACAGGCTCAACCGGTTGACCCGGACGTCGTTATATTCCCAGAAGCTGCCGGGCGGCTGCAGATCGCGATGGGTGCCCTTTTTCGAATTATCCGCGTCCGCACCGATTCGGCGATGCCGGTCGATCAGGTCCGGCTTGTCCCATAACGAGCCTTCGAACTCGCTGGTCATGTTCAGCAGGTGCCGCCAGGTGATGTCGCGGTTCTGGTCGGTATCGAAGGCCGCGTCGATGGCATAGTCGCGAACCGGATCATCGATACTGCCGATCAGCCCGTCGGCAACAGCCAGCCCGGCCAGGATCGACAGGTAGCTTTTCGCGGCGCTGAAGGTCATCTCCACGCTGGATGTATCGCCCCAGCTTGCCGCGATGGACCCGTTCTTCAGAATCAGCCCGTTCGGGCCGGTCCGGTTCTTGCTGGGTCCCAGCGCTTCATTCCAGGGCGCCGGCTCACGCGATTTTTCGATTGCGGCAAGCCCGGCACTAAGGTCGCGCGGCCAGTGTGTTTCCGCACTTTCCGCAAAGGCGACGGCTTCCGCCAGCCGGTTTGCATCGAACCCCAGACTGCCCGGGTCGGCCCGGTTCAGCCCCGCAGGTGAAACATCATCCATGACACACTCCCCCAAATCAGGTTACAGCGCGTCATCCCCGGTTTCACCGGTGCGAATGCGCACGGCTTTCCCCATGTCATAGACGAAGACCTTGCCATCGCCAATCTTTCCGGTCCGCGCGGCTTCCTGGATTGCCTCGACAACGCGGTCGACCAGGTCGTCGCTAACTGCGACCTCGACCTTTACTTTCGGCAGGAAATTCACCGTGTATTCGGCGCCACGGTAAATTTCCGTATGGCCGCGCTGGCGGCCATAGCCTTTGACTTCGGTCGCGGTCATGCCGTTCACCGCCAGTTCACTCAGCGCTTCGCGGACCGCATCCATCTTGTGCGGCTTGATGACAGCCATCACCATTTTCATGTTTCAGCCTCCCCGTGAAATATTGATCAGAAATCGTAACTGCGTTCGCCATGCGCGGTGATATCGAGTCCCTCGATCTCATCCTCTTCAGCAACACGCAGTCCGAAAATTGCCGATGCAATCTTGATGATGACAAAGCTGGCGACCGCCGACCAGGCAGCGACGGATACAACGCCAACCGTCTGAACCCAAAGGTGATCGCCAACGCCCATGCCCTCTGCCAGGCCAAGCCCCTGAAAACTTTCCAGCGCCAGGAACGACACCATCAGCGTGCCCAGGATGCCACCGACGCCATGGACCGCGAAGACGTCCAGCGAATCGTCGATTTTTATCCTGTGCTTGATCCATGCGGTCATCCACTGGCAGACGATACCGGAGACAAGCCCGATGATCAGCGCGCCCACGGGCCCCACAAAGCCGGCGGCCGGGGTGATTGTCGCCAGCCCCGCCACCATGCCGGTGACGATACCGATTACGCTGGGGCGACCAAACTTGATCCATTCAACCGCGGCCCAGGCCAGCGACGCCGTAGCGGCGGAAATATGCGTCACCAGCATTGCCATGGCCGCGTTGCCATCAGCGGCCAGCGCACTGCCCGCATTGAAGCCAAACCAGCCGACCCACAGCATGGCCGCGCCTGTCACCGTGATACCCGGATTGTGCGGCGGCCGAACATGATCGGGGAAGCCACGACGACTGCCCAGCATAGAGGCGAAAACCAGAGCGGAAATACCGGCGGTTACGTGGACGACAATGCCGCCGGCGAAATCGCGCACGCCCATTTCGGCGAGCCAGCCACCGCCCCATACCCAATGCGTGACCGGCACATACACAACCAGCAGCCAGACAGCGCTGAAAAACAGTACGGCGGAAAACTTCACCCGTTCCGGATAGGCGCCGACAATCAGCGCCGGCGTAATGATCGCGAAGGTCATCTGGAACATGAAGAACAGCAATTCAGGCACCGTGCCTGACAGTGAATCGGTGGTGACACCGGCGAGGAACGCCTTGTCCAGCCCGCCGATAAAGGCATTGGCATAACCGCCGTCACTGAAGGCGAGACTGTAACCGACAGCCAGCCACAGCACCGACACAACGCAGCAGATTGCAAAACAATGCATCAGCACCGACAGGACCGCGCCGGACCGGACCAACCCGGCATAGAACAGCGCCAGCCCCGGCAGCGTCATGAACAAGACCAGTGCTGTTGACACCAGAATCCAGGCCGTATCGCCACTGTTCAGACCATCCGCCGCAGCAGCCAGGCCCGGCCACAACATGGCACCCAGCCCGGCCAGAACCGGAACTACGTGATTTTTCTTCCCCGTCAACATCCCTAGAAAACCCCCGCTCTGCATTGCGTACGTAAATTGGCCAATAACCGGCCCTGTTTCTGAATTCGGCCCGTCGATTGCACATTTTAACATCGTACCGCAATCTATTTCGGCATTCCAATGCCTGAATTGGCCGCAGTGACAGCCGGATAAATTTGTTGCGCCATGGAACAGTGCGGTCGAAGGTGCCGCCATGACGGAAAAGACAGAAACCGGACGCCGCCAATCCCCGGCGGACATTGGTGGCCGCAGTCTTCTGATTACGCTGGCGCTGAGCCTGGGCATCGTGGCGGGACTGTTCGGGATCGTCGTCACCTTCGGACGGCAGCTTACGCCCGCCCTGGTGTCGCCGCCGATGCTCGACCTCGGCTTCGGCCTCACCGCCTATGCCGCGATCTTCCTGGCGCTGTGGGTCACCGTCGCCGGCACCGGCGGCAGCTTGCGCGATATCGGCTTCCGGCATTGCGACCGCTCCCTGTATATCACCGGGATTTTCCTGGCGCTGCTTTGGATTGGCGTGACCAGCGTCATATATTCCGCCGTCGGGCAATGGGCGCTTGCCATCGCCGCCGGGCGCACGCTGGTTGCGCCCTTCCTGGCCAACGAAAATGCGTTTCTCCTGCTGCTGGTCATGGCCGGCCCGGTCGCAGCACTGGTCGAGGAAGCCCTGTTCCGCGGCATGATCTATGGCTGGCTGCGCAAACGGCTCGGCATCGCCCTTTCCGCCCTGATCAGCGGCATCGTGTTCACCGCCGCGCATTTCTATGTCTATACGGCAGGACCGGCCTTTGTCGCCGAGATGCTGATGTTGTCGATCCTGCTGGCGCTGCTGTTCGAAGTCAGCCGCTCGCTCTGGCCCGGCATCCTGTGCCACGCCGCCAATAACCTCGTCCTGCTATCGATATACGTGTCCAGCACCTGACCTGCGCCACGCGGCCACATCGCTGTTTTGGGGATGTCTGTGATTGCCGGGCAATGCCTGCGAAGGATTGCAAAATTGCGCGAAAAATCGTAAACTCTTCGTCTTTAACGGGTGGACCGTTACGTCATGGCATACGAAATCGTAATTTCCAGACGCAGGAGCGCCTTACCGCTATTCGGGTCCGTCGCCTGTGCCGCATTCGGGTATTGGCTGATCTGGATCAGCTTCGCAGTCGCCACAGCGTCGATAATCACAGCCATTGTCGGAGCCGCCTGCCTTTGCATCGGGGTCGCCACGGGCATTGCCGCTCTGATACCGCTTTTTCGGTCAGGGCCGGTGCTGACCGTTGATGATCACGGTGTATTTGACGCCCGCCGCATGACCAAACCCATCCCGTGGCACGACATTATCGACATCAACACTGCCATCCAGAGCGCCACGCCGTTCTTCACACCAACCTACGCAATCCTGACCGTCCGGACCCCGAAACAATATGCGAATGCCATCGGGCTTTGGAATCTGGGCAAGGACCGATCATCCGATCTTGGCGAATTTTCCATCAGTTTTCGGGAATTGGATACGACGCTGGAAAAATTTCTGACAGTTGCCGCAGATACGCAAAATGAGATCGCCGTAAATGCGCTGCGGAAACTGGAATCTGACAGGAAAGATCAGGCCAGCCGCCAACCAAAGCATCAGAAGTCTTTGCCGAAGCTTCGATCCGGCGACCTTGTCTTCGTCGCAGTAATCGGCTTTCCGCTGACCCTGCTTTTAATGTTTTGGATTACAAGCCAGGCCGGCATCGTATCGGTCCAGGATACTGGACCGACGGGTATGCTGCTATTTGCCATCAGTATCGGCGGCCCGCTGCTCATGGGCTATGGCGCACTCAGCCTTTGGCGTCGCTTCCGTCCGTAACCACGATCAATTCGATTACCGTGTGACTACGCCGCTTCCGGCACCCCCGCCGTTTCCAGCGCGTTGTGCTGCCGCTCGGCCAGTGTCTTCTGGTCGAAATCACCGATCAGGTCGTGGAACATGCGGTGCCAGTTGACCTCCGCCCTAAGATGCATGAACACCGAACCAAGGCCGATGGCGGCGCGGTCCATCAGCACGAACTCGCGCGGCGGGGTGACACCACCCAGACGGCGCAGTTCCTGATGCACCTTGTTGGCGATGCGGGCACCGTACATGCCGCTTTCCGATTCCTGGATCTTCTGCACCTTGTCTTCCATCAGCGGCGCATAGACGAAATTCGCCCAGATGTTCAACACGTCGATGGTTTCCTTGTTCAACCCGCTGAAGCCCCAGGTTTCATAGGCGTGCAGCGCCAGTTCCGGGTCGTCGTTGCATAATCCGTTATACAGGTCGATCACCCCGGTCACGAAGCTGGGCGGGAACACCCGGATGCAGCCGAAGTCCAGCAGGTTTACCGTATGGTCCGGCCGGACGCTGTAATTGCCCAGATGCGGATCGCCGTGAATGACGCCATAGCCGTAGAACGGCACATACCAGGCGCGGAACATGTTCTGCGCGATGGCGTTGCGCTCTTCCAGTTCGCCCTCGCGGAAATCCATCAGCGGCTGGCCGTCCATCCAGGTCATCGTCAGCAGCCGTTCGCTGGACAGTTCGGCAACCGCTTCCGGCACGTGCACGCCGTCTTCGCCCGCGAGCATGTTGCCATAGAGCGCCATATGCGCGGCTTCGCGGGTGTAATCCAGTTCCTCGCGCAGCCGGGCCGACAGTTCGGCATGAATCTGCTTGGTGGAGATCGCCTTGTCGTAACTTTCGAAGATGGTGAATGCCAGGCGCAACTGTTTCAGGTCCGCTTCCACAGCAGAGGCCATATCCGGGTATTGCAGCTTGCAGGCCAGCGCCCGCCCGTCCGGCCCGGTGGCGCGATGCACCTGTCCCAGCGACGCGGCATGGGCGGCTTCGCGCTCGAAATCCTTGAACTTGCTGCGCCAGTCGGGGCCAAGCTCGCTCGCCATGCGGCGGCGGACGAAGGGCCAGCCCATCGACGGCGCATTGGTCTGCAACTGCTGCAGTTCCTCGACATATTCCGGCGGCAGCGCATCGGGGATGGTCGCCATGATCTGGGCCACCTTCATCAACGGGCCCTTCAGCCCGCCCAGCGCCGCTTTCAGGTCGCCCGCATGTTTTCCCTTGTCGAGATCAAGGCCGAGGTATTTCGAGCCGGCAAACCGTACCGCCAGCCCGCCAACCGCGCTGCCGACCCGGGCATAGCGTCGCGCCCGGCCGGTAATACTGCTGTTTTCATTCGATGCCATGTTCATTAAGTGGGGTCCCCGAAGCGTGCTGTCAAAGGCTTAGGCAAACGCTTTTTACCGTCCACAGCGTCCCACCAATATCCCCATACGGGAGCAGGCGCCGAATAGCGCCCTGCCGGTTGCACCCGAATGCATGACCCGTTACCACTGTCGGGGAGCGCTGCCATCGCATTCCAGATGGGCCGACCAGTCAGCTGCGGCAGCGTGGTCGGGTTCCGAACTTCTCCACGGTGGAGAACCGATGAAACTGACACCGATGCAGACGGTGATCGCCAAAATGGCGGTCAAGGCCGACCCGATACCCGATGACCACCCCGTTGCCGCCCAGCTTACGGAAAATTTCGGCGAACATACGTTCTATCTTGCCGAGGCCGGATTGCTGGTGTTCCACCCGACCGAAGATTCACCGGATGGGCAGCAGACCGCGCAACTGGTTTTTATTGCCGAATGGACCGACGAAGAACGCACGGAACTAAGCGCGATCGAACCGCAACCAACCGAAATCGCCATCGCCTTTGCCGGCATGGATGATGAGGACGAGGAATTGGCCTGACCGGCATGGACCTGATCATACGCAATGCCCGCCTGCACGGTCGGGACGGACCGACCGTCGATATCGGTATTGAGAACGGGTTGATCCGTGTCATCGAGCCGGGCCTCGCCGCCGAGGGCGACGAGCTTGACGCGGGTGGACACCTGGTATCGCCGGGGCTGGTTGAATCGCATTTCCATCTCGACAAGGCGCTGATCGTCGACCGCGCGCCGCCGCCATCCGACCGGCAGACCCGCGACCACATGCAGCGCACCGCCGCGATCAAGCACACCTTCACGGTGGAAGACATATACGAACGGGCGCGGCGGACACTGGAAGAATGCGTACTGAACGGCGTCACGCATATGCGCACCCATGTCGAGGTCGATCCCAATATCGGCATGAAAGGGTTCGACGCCATCACGCAACTGGCGGCGGATTACCGCTGGGCTGTCGACCTTGAAATCTGCGTCTTCCTGCAGGAAGGCTGGACCGCGACCCCCGGCGCGGAAGACAACATTATCGAAGGATTACGCCGCGGCGCGCCCGTGCTCGGCGGGGCGCCACGCTATGACCCGGACCGTGCCGGGCAGATCGACCGCATTTTCGCACTGGCGCAGGAATACGACGTGCATGTCGATATCCACCTGGATGGCGGGCACGACACCAGCGAAATCGACGTCTACAAGGTCTGTGACCATGCCGACCGGCTGGGCTGGGGCGGCCGCGTCGCCATCGGCCACGGATCGAAATACGCCTCCCTGCCGCCGGAACCGCTGCGACAACTGGGCAAGCGGCTGGGAGAGGCCGGCGTCGCCGTCGCGGTATTGCCCGCGACCGACCTGTTCAACAACGGTCGCCATATGGATCATAACGTGCTGCGCGGCGTCGCCGACGCCAATACGCTGGTGAGCCTTGGCGCAAACTGTTCGATATCAACCAACAACGTACTGAACCCGTTCACCCCCTTTGGCGACTGTTCGCTGGTCCGGATCGCCAATATGTATGCGAACACGGTCCAGCGCGGCACCAGAGAAGACCTCACGGAAATATTCGCGATGATCACCGAGCGACCGGCGCGGATCATGCGGCGCGACGATTACGGCATCGCGCCCGGCAATCCCGCCGACCTTTTGGTCTGGAATGTCGATTCACCCGCGGACGTGATCGCATCCATTGCGCAACCGGCCGTCGGCTTCAAGCGTGGCCGGCGCACATTCCTGCGCGCAGCGCCATTCCTGCAACGCCCCTGAGCCTGCCGGGTAGCGCTGTACCGCCCGGTATCCGGCCCGTTGCCGCAAGTTAACAACATTTTAAGCGAACTTCGCTTTAATAAGGTCGTGATCACCACAACGTCCCGGCTGTACCAGTACCGATGAACCAGAATATCAGCACCGTAACGAGCCTGCCGGCCGGGATACAAGCGGTCAACATGCACGAACGCGGGTTCCGACAGGCAGCCGATTTCCTGCCCGCGCCCATCATATATTGCGACCGCTCCCTGGTCTTTCGCTATGCCAACCCGGAGGCCGCACGCTGGCTCGGCAAGCCGTTGGGCGATATCATCGGACATCATATGTCCAAAGTCGTTTTGCCCGGCCGCACCGAATTGTCGGCGAACCGTCACAGGGCGGTTCTGAACGGCGAAAACCTTACACTGGAAGAAACCCGCCTGTGTGCCGATGGGCAGACGCGCCACGTCCGTACCGACTATGTCCCAGATTTCGACGAAAACAACCGGGTCATCGGTTTTTTCGTCCTGCTGACGGACCTGACCGAACAGCGCAAGGCGGAAGCCAAGGCGACCCAGACCTATCAGCAACTCAAACTCCTGGTCGATGCCATTCCGGCCATGGTCGCTTATTGTGACGACGAAAGCCGGTACGTCGTGGTCAACCAGACAATGGCCGATTGGTTCCAGGTCGAAATAGATACCCTGATCGGCAAGACACCGTGGGACCTGTATGGCGACGAAATGGCAGAACGAATGGAGCCGCGTATTGCCCAGGTGCTATCCGGCGACAGAATTGATTTTGAGGACACGCGGCAATTTCCGAACGGTATGGTCCGTGCCCTCAACATCTCGCTCATGCCGGATATTGGTGCCGGCGGAATTGTCGTCGGTTATTTCGTGCTGGCGACGGATATCACCGACCGGAAAATCGCGGAGGAAAAACTGGCCCTCCTTGCCTATCAGGATGCCCTGACAGGTGTGACCAACCGGCGGCGGTTTGCGGAGGTCTGTGCGGATGAAATCGCCCGGTCACAGCGCTACAAACATCCCCTTTCCCTCGCCATTTGCGATCTTGATCACTTCAAATTTGTCAATGACTCCTACGGCCATGATGTCGGCGATATCGTGCTCAAGGAATTTGCCAATCTCTGCCTTGAGGTTGCCCGCCACCAGATCGACAGGGTCGCGCGGCTGGGTGGCGAAGAATTCGTTCTGTTATTGCCCGAAACGAGCATCGACGGCGCGCTCATCCTGGCGGAACGCCTGCGGCAGCAATGCCATGACCATATATTCGATCCGACGCGAACGGCGCTGGGCGTTACGACCAGCATCGGCATCACCGAATGGCGCACAGACGAAGTCAATATGGAACCCGCGCTGAAACGCGCCGACCGCGCGCTCTACACCGCCAAGGATAAAGGCCGGAACAAGATTATTGCCGGCTGAACTCGTCCGGATTTAACCTGCTGGAACCGTGGCGGCGGGGATTACAGCTTCGCGACCACCTCATCACAAAACCGGTGCATGGTTTCCAGATTCTGTTCGCGCGTCGATGACCGGAAATTGACGGCCATTTCCTGCAATCCCGCAGCCTCATAGGCGCGGATGATCGCGATCATGTCGTCGGCAGAGCCCTGCAGGGTGGTGCGCTCCCCGACCGGCTTGTCCGACGCCGGCGCATCGAACCGGGCCTGGATGCTGATCGAATAGCGCAATGATGCTGCATCGCGCCCGGCCTCCGCCATCATCCCTTCAAGACGTTTGCGCCCTTCGGCGAATTTCGCCGGCGGCTGGCGCAGCGTATGCCAGCCATCACCGAAGCGAACCGTCCGGCGGAAGGCAGGTCCACTGCTGCCCCCGATCAGGATCGGGGGATAGGGTTTCTGCAACGGCTTCGGTGAAAATTTCAGGCCGCTGTAATTGTAAAACTCACCGGCGAATTCCGGCATGTTCTGCGTCCACAATGCCTGCATCGCGCCCAGCACCTCATCCGCCCGCCGACCGCGCGATTTGAAGTCGACACCCAGATTGTTGAACTCGTCTTCGGTCGTTGCGACACCGACGCCAAGTACAACGCGGCCATGCGACAGATGATCCAGCGTCGCCACCATCTTGCCGAGCCGCGCCGGATCATGCCACGGCAGCACCAGCACCGACGTGCCCAGCCGGACATTCTTCGTCGCCATCGCCACCGCGGTCAGGACCGTCATCGCATCGTGATACGGCCGGTCGCCCAACCGTTCCAGAACGTAGCTGGAATGGAACAGATGCTCCGCGACCCAGACGCTGGAAAAGCCGGCCTTTTCGGCTTCCACCGCAAGGTCGACGAGATCACAGGGGTCTTCGACCCCCTGATTGTTGGGAATACTGTAGCCAAATTGCATATGTCAGCTCCTTGCCGCGGCCAATGCCTGGGCGAGATCGTCACACAGATCATTCGGGTCTTCCAGCCCGACCGACAGCCGGACCACGCCGTCATTGAGACCCAGCGCCGCGCGTTCCTCGTCGCTCAGCCGTTGATGGGTCGTCGTCGCCGGATGGGTCACCAGACTTTTCGTATCGCCGAGGTTATTCGAGATATCCACGATTTCCAGCGCATTGAGGAATTTGAACGCTTCCGTCTTGCCACCGGCCAGTTCGAAGGTGACCATCGTCCCGCTGCCGCTCATCTGCTTCTGCGCCAGTGCGTATTGCGGGTGCGAGGGCAGACCGGGATACAGCACCCGGTTCATGCCCGACTGATCCGACAGGAAATTCGCAATTTGCAACGCGTTCTCGCAGGCCTGCCGCACGCGAATATCCAGCGTTTCCAAACCTTTAAGAAAAATCCAGGCATTGAATGGGCTGATCGACGGGCCGGTATGGCGCATGAACTGGTTCAGGTGGTCGTCGATAAATTGCTGCTTGCACAGGATCGCGCCGCCCATCGCCCGGCCCTGGCCATCGATATGCTTGGTCGCGGAATAGACCACGATGTCCGCGCCCAGCTCCATGGGCCGCTGCAGCATCGGGGTGGAGAAAACATTGTCGACGATAACGGTCGCGCCCTGCGCATGCGCCAGTTTGGACACTGCCGGCAGGTCGATGATTTCGAGCAGCGGATTGGTCGGTGTTTCCAGAAACACACAGGCGGTCGGGCGGTCCAGTGCGGCTTCCCATTCATCCAGGTTGCAGCCATCCACCACCTTCGTTTCCACGCCAAGCCGGGGCAGGATGTCGGTGATAATGTACAGGCAGGACCCGAACAGCGCACGCGAGGCAACGACGTAATCCCCGGCCTTCAGGAAACAGGCCATCGAGGCGAAGACCGCGGCCATCCCGCTGGCCGTCGTGCGGCAGGCTTCGGCGCCCTCCAGCAGCGTGAGCCGTTCTTCCAGCATCGCGACGGTCGGGTTCGCGTAGCGCGAATAGATGAAGCGCTTCACATCGCCCTTGAAGGCCGCTTCCGCATCTTCCGCCGTGCGGTAGACGTAACCGGACGTCATGAACAGCGCTTCGCTGGTTTCCTCAAACTGGCTGCGCTGCAGCCCGCCGCGTACCAGTTTGGTTGCGGGGCGCCAGCTATCCTTGCTGCTTTCTCTTTGGGTCATCTCGTGCCTGTCCTTTTTCGTCAAAGAATGGCCGGGGCATAAAAAAGGCCCCGGGCGTGCACGGCCGGAGCTTGAATCAATTCAAGTCAACCTTTTAGCCGTTGTTTTTACGTGGCCGCAATCCGGTCGGACAAATAACCACGAACATCAAAACGATTACCCCGGTCCGGCATGCCCGTCAACCGGGAAGAATCCGCATACCGTTTTCGTCTGGCCCGGTTTCAGCCGCAATGCTAAGACCAGATATCCTGCAATCATCCATCGGACAGGCGCGACATGGCGTACGAACTCATCCTCGGCAACAAGAACTATTCCAGCTGGTCGCTGCGCGGCTGGCTGCTGATGCAGCCGTTCGGCATCCCCTTCGACCCGAAGGTCGTCGAGCTGCACACCGATGATTTCGCGCAGTTCCGCACGGAAACGCCCCCGGCGCTCACCGTGCCAACGCTTCTGTCCAAAGAATCCGGCGAAACGCTGACCGTCTGGGATAGCCTGTCCATCGCGGAATTCCTGCATGAACGCCACCCTGAGGCCGGTATCTGGCCGACGGACCCGGGCGCGCGGGCAGCGGCGCGCAGCCTGTGCGCGGAAATGCATTCCAGCTACCGGGGGCTGCGGTCGACCATGCCGATGAACATGCGCCGCCAATACAAAACCTTCACCCCGGATGCGGATGCCACCGCCGATATCGCGCGGATCACGCACCTGTGGCACTGGGCTACGGAACGATGGGGCGGCAGCGGCCCGTATCTGTTCGGCGCAAACTTCACCGCCACCGAAGCCTTCTTCGCGCCGGTCGCCTCGCGCCTGCGCACCTACGGGGTGAAGCTGGACGCCACAAGCCAGGCCTATTGCGAGGCCGTGCTGGCGCATCCGTCGACCGTCAAATTTTTCGACGACGCGATGCGCGAACCCTGGGTCAGCGAAAAGAACGAAATGGATATCGAATAGGGGGACGCGTGGCCGACAAACCGTATCATCGCATTCGCACCGAACGCGCCCCCGCCCCCGAAGGCTGCCCGGTCGACCACGCGTTCACGCCGTTCTCCAAAACCTATATGGACGACCCCTATGCCGCGCTGGCGGCCAAGCGGCATGACACGCCGGTGTTCTATGCCGAGGCACTGGGCTACCTGGTGGTAACCCGCATGGAAGACGTCGCCGAAGTGTTTCGCAATCCGGCGGTGTTTTCGTCAGAAAACGTGCAGGACCCGGTGCTGCCGATCTGCCCGGCGGCAGCGGCGAAACTGGCGGTCGACGATTATTCGCCCATCGCGGTCATGTCCAACCGCCAGCCGCCGGAACACGCCCGCATCCGCAAACACGCGCTGGCCGGTTTCTCGGCGCGGCGGCTGCGTATCCTGGCCCCGATCATCCGGCAACGCTGCGCGGCGCTGGTCGATGCAATGCTGGCGGGCGGCGCGCCGGCAGAATTCGTCACCGGACTGGCCCATCCCTTGCCGGGCGAAACCATCTTCCGCTTCATCGGCTTCCCCGACACCGATGACCGCATGCTGAAGGAATGGACGACCGACCGGCTTGCCTTCACCTGGGGGCAGGCCAGCGACACGGAGCAGGAAACCATCGCCGAAGGGATGCTCGCCTATTGGCGCTACTGCGTCGAATTCGTAAAGACGCGGCACGCGGACCCGCAGGACGATTTTACCTCCGAACTGCTCGCTATCCACGACGCCGATCCGGATGCGCTTGCCTACCGCGAGGTCGAATCGATCGTCTACGGGTTGTCCTTCGCCGGGCATGAAATCGTCAGCAATATGCTGGGCAATGGATTGATCAGCCTGCTGTCGGACCGCACGCAATGGGATGAGCTCTGCGCCGACCCGACGAAAATCGCCAACGCGGTGGAGGAAATCCTGCGCTTCAACTCGCCGCAGACAAGCTGGCGCCGCGTCGCCACGCAGGACTGCGAAATCGCCGGATACAAAATTCCAGCCGGCACGCAGATCTTCCTGTCGCTGGCGGCGGCCAACCATGACGAGGCCCTGTTCGATAATCCGGAAACCTTCGACATCCACCGCGACAATGCCCGCAAACACATCGCCTTCGGCCAGGGCATCCATTTCTGCCTGGGCAGCCGCCTGGCCGTGCTGGAAGCGCAGATCGTGCTGGAAGTGCTGACCAAACGCCTGCCATCGCTGGCCCTCGTGCCGGGGCAGAAATTCGACTACGTCCCCAACTTCACGTTCCGCGGGCCGAAGGAATTATGGCTGACGTGGGACGGCTGAACTTATAAAACGCCTACTCCATCGCCCGCATCGCATTGCCCTTGATCCGCATCCGTATGACAATGCCCAGCACTGGCAGGATCACGGCGGCCAGTGTAAAGGCCGGGACCGCGCCGTAATGGGCATAGAGGAAGCCGGTCAGCAGCACGCCCACCGTCTGCGACAGGAACAAGGTTGCAGCAAACAGCGACATGCCGGGGCCGCGCATGTCCGGGGCCATCTGCGTGGCGTAGGTCTGCATCGTGTTGTGCAGCATGTATAGCCCCATCCCGTTGGCGAAGATGATGACGATGAACGGATACCAGGACCCGGAAATCACCGCTCCCGCATAGGATAAGCCCAACAGCGCGCCGCCGGTCAGCACGATGCCGATCTGCCCGATCTTGCGCAGCAGGAAAGGCGCGCAGGTGAAATAGAACAGGGCACCGAGCGCGTTCAGCGTGATCAGCGCGCCGATATGGTCGTAGCCGAGGCCGAAATGTTCGCGCAGATGGGTGGCGACGAAGGTGAAGGTGCCCATCCCGAAGGCGGCTTCAAAGAACAGCAGCGCCAGCACCACTCGGATGTTCCGCCGCCGCAACAGCGACAGCGTCGCCACCGTGCCCGCGATAAGCCGCAGGGGCTTGGTCGGGCGCGGCCGCGCAAACTTGCGTGCCTCGAACACCAGCGCGAAGGCGGCGATGGTGAACAACCCGGCAAGACAGCCAAAGGTGTAGCGCCAGCCAAGATAGGCTGTCAGCACCCCGCCGACCGACTGGCCGAAAACCTGCCCCGTCGTCGTCCCCAGCGCAAACCGGGCCAGTGTCGCCTGGCGTTTGTCGAAATGCACCGTATCCCCGATGAAGGCCAGCGCGGTCGGCACGATCCCCGCCGCCATCCCGCCGGCAATCGCGCGCAGGATCGTCAGCATCGTCAGCGACGGGGCGAAGGCGCAGGCGATACCCGCAAACCCGGCGAACCCGGCGGCAAACGTGGCCACCCATAACCGCCCGTAACGGTCACCAAGCTGCCCATAGAGAAGCTGTAGCACCCCGAAGGTGACCGCATAGGCCGCCACGACGATTGATGCCTGCGCCGCCGATACCCGAAAGGTGTCGCCGATTGCCGGCAGCATCGTGTCCACGACCCGGAAATTTGCCGCCGCGGCGAAACTCGCAGTCGACAGCCAGAAGATGGCCCGGTGCGGAATATCGGACCCATCGGCGCGGGGCGCGCCGGGATCATCCGGGGATGTCGTCATCGCTGGTAGGACCTTTTGCGGCGCGTGGATGCGTGACCGGCAGGGCCGGGCGCACTGCGCTGTCTCGTTATTTGTAATGGGTTCTGCAAACCAATCTGCGAGCCTTACAGAATATGGAAACCGAAATCAATTCCCGCTGATCAGGCCTTCCTGTTCCAGCATCCGCGTAACGGCACCAGCGTAAAGCTTCATGCCCCATTGGGATGGGTGTTTATTGGTGGGAGAATAATCCATGCGGTGGGGGTCCGGCACCGGCTTGTCGACAAAGTCGCTGACCGCCAGAACCTTTCTACCGGCCAGCCTTTCAAGACTGAGCCACAGCGCTTTCTGACCGGGTGACAGGATGGCCTTCCGCCCGCTCGCCACTTCATCCGAAATTGGCAGATGCACAATGATATAGGGCACGCCAAGCCCTTCCAGGGCCTGAATACTCTCTCGCAACGAATCCGAATCCGCATAATCCCTGATTGCCAGTCGGGGAATCATGAAGCGTTCCTCATTTGCAGAATAAGAATTGCCATGGATCAGCTTTGCAGCCAGGAACGAGTGCGTGAACGATAATGGGTCCGGAAAGGCGTATCCGGCTTCACGGATCATGCGCCGGAACTTGAACTCCAGACTCTGCACCATCGGATCGGACTCTGACGAGGCCCGGGCTTTCTCGCACCATCCGGCCGTTATCCGGGAATCGATGACCAGCGTATCCTGAAATGTCCCGGGGGGCGGTGTGGGGTCCGGAATAACGGTCGTCAAAATCCTTTCCTCGCCATTCAGGATCGTTGACGTACGCCAGATCGGCACGCGGGTCAGATCGTCAGTCGTAAAGGTGATAATCGCAAATTCCGGCTTCCACTCAGCAATGCGGGCCGCAGCCAGTTTGAAAATCTGGATCACGCCATACCCGTCCCGCCCGAAATTCAGGATATGGACCGATTTCCCAAGGCCGTCCGATAAAACATCCTGTAACCGGGAGGGGAATGTCATGCCACCGACGGAAAAGGCCGGAAACGAATCACCAAAAACGGCGACCTTCAGATCGGCACTAGCATAGTCCCCCCGGATGGAACCAATATTTCCCCGCTCGTTGATTGTGTCGGTGTATTTGCAGTCCTGAACTTTTCCATCCGCAATTATCGCGCGGACCATCTTGCGCCCGGGAGGATAGGAAAACCCGAATTTCTTATCAAATTCCCAGTTTGAAACGTTTATCGCAATAAATGACGGGTGGTCCCGATTCCAGGCAAACAGGAACTTTTCGGGGTTCTGGTGATACAGAAGGAACCTGTATCCAATTTCCGAAATTGCGATGCCAACCAGCAGGGAAATGAAAACAAGAACAGCATTTCGCAAAACCGCAGATCCGCCAGAACTGATGTTCATCATTTCGTTTTCCGCAAAATATTCTTGCTGACTTGGCAGGGCGCCCCGTTACGAGCCGACGATTGCAGGCATACTACGTTAACGCTGCAGGATACCGCTACTGGACCCTGCGAAACCGGCCTTGCCAATCTCGCATTCCACACCACATGGCATGACCGTCATGGCAAGGCTGTTTGGGAACCCGGCAACCGGATCTATTATAACGGCAAGATCGAATGAAAACGGGAGAGCGTGTGATGGCGGCGAAAAAAATGATGCGGCTGGGCGCGTTCATGCGGCCGGTCAGCATCCATACCGCAGCCTGGCGCTATCCGGGCGGCACGCCGGATGCGAATTTCAATCTGGAAGCCCTTGTCCAATACGCGCAGACCCTGGAGCGCGGCTGTTTCGATGCCTTCTTCATGGCCGATCACCTGGCGGTACTGAACATGCCGATGGAGGCGCTGAAGCGCAGCGCGACGGTCACGTCATTCGATCCACTGACCCTGCTGCCGGCGCTGGCGATGGTGACGAAGCATCTGGGGCTGATCGCCACCGCCTCCACCACCTTCGAGCCGGCCTATATGGTCGCGCGGCGCTTTGCCTCGCTGGACCATATCAGCAACGGGCGCGCGGGCTGGAATATCGTCACCACATCGAACCCCGATGCCGCGCTGAATTTCGGCATGACGGAGCATATGGAGCACGCCGCCCGCTACCGAAGGGCGCGCGAATATTACGACGTGGTCACCGGGCTGTGGGACAGCTGGGCCGATGACGCCTTCACACGCGATGTCGATAGCGGGATTTTCTTTGACCCCGAACGATTGCACACCCTGGACCACAAAGGCGAATTTCTGTCGGTACGCGGGCCGCTGAATATCGGCCGCCCGGTGCAGGGCTGGCCGCTGATCGTGCAGGCCGGTGCGTCGGAGGATGGCCGGCAGCTCGCGGCGGAAACCGCGGAGATGGTCTTCACCTCGCAGCGCACCCTGAAGGAAGCGCAGGAATTCTATGCCGATGTAAAGGACCGCATGGAAGCCGTCGGGCGCAATCCGGACCACATGAAAATTCTGCCCGGCGCGCTGGTCGTCGTCGGAGACAGCGAAGCGGAGGCGCGGGAGAAACGCGCGCTGCTGGACAGCCTGGTCCATTACGACAGCGGCATTGCCTCGCTATCCATCGCACTTGGCACCGACGCGTCAAAGTTCGACCCGGACGCCCCGCTGCCACCGATCCCGGAAACCAATGCCAGCAAAAGCGGTCGCGACCGCGTACTGCGGATGGCGAAGGAAGAAGGCTTGAATGTGCGCCAGCTTGCCGGGCGCCTGGGCGGTTATTCCGGTCACGCGCTGGTCGGCACGCCCATGAGCATCGCCGACGAAATGGAAGTCTGGCTGATGGAAAACGGTTCCGACGGGTTCAATGTCATGTTCCCCTATCTGCCGGCAGGGCTGGACGATTTTGTCGACAAGGTCGTGCCGGAATTGCAGCGCCGGGGAATTTTTCGCACCGCGTATGAAGGCAAGACATTACGCGAAAACCTCGGCTTGCCAAGGCCACCCAACCGGTTCTTTGGTTAACCGATCACGGCATCAGGGCATATTGGTGAATGGTAATTCATATTGTTTTTTTAGAGGTTTAGAAACAAGCGGCACCTAATGTCCTCTCACCCGTCAATGGTGACGGGCGGCGTGCACAGCACGACCATCCATATTAGCGGAGTAGATGCAGATGCGTAGTTTGACAGCTGGAATTCTGGCGATTTCTCTTGGTATGTCCGTTGCGGCGGCACCCGCCTTTGCGAGCGCGAAGGACGACGCCCTGAAGAAGTGCGAAGCAATTCACGACAAGGCGGCACATGATGCCTGCGTCGCTGCTGCAAAGAAGATGCACTAGCTGCACACCCTTCCGCTAACCCAATAGCCAGGCCGGCAACCGGTACGCCACGCGGGCGCGGAAACAGAATACAGGCCCCGTCCCCCAAACAGGGAGACGGGGCCGTTTTGTTCCAGGCCACGTAGCAACCGCATTGACGCTTCGGTCGAAAAAAGGCGACCCTGTTTGGCAAACCGGCACCGTACGACCAAACAGGGGAGGCAGACATGCCACATGAAATTCCGAAACTGACCAGCGTATGCCCATCCGACGGCTATTCGCATGTCGCGAAAGTGGGCAGCACGCTCTACATCTCCGGCCAGGTGGCGAAGGATATCAAAGGCGATCTCGTCGGCCGGGGTGACATCGAGGCGCAGGTCCGCCAGGTGCTGACCAACATGAAAAACATTGTGGAAGAACTGGGCGGCGATATGACCAATGTCGCCAAGATCACGACACTGCTGACCCATCCCAGCTATCGCGACGCCTATCGCAAGGTACGGGTAGAGTTCTTCTCCGACCCACCCCCGGCCAATACGCTGATCATCGTGGAAAGCCTCGCCTCCCCCGATTTCCTGGTTGAGATCGAGGCCGTCGCGGTCATCGACTAAGCAGCCCTGCCTGCGGGACGGCGCGCCAGGCTAGGGCGCGTTTGTGCCCCCGGTCGCATTCGAACCACCGGACATCGATTGCGACGGTGTATCGGCGGCATTGTCCCGGGCGACACGCGCATCGGGCGACATGGTCCGGAATGCGGGCAACCGAATGGTCACGGTGGTACCGCGGTTCTTCAGGCTGTCGATTTCGAGAACACCGCCATGAAGTTCTGTCAGGGCTTTCGATAGTGGCAGGCCCAGGCCGGTTCCGTCGTATTTCCGGTTCAGTTCGCTGTCGATCTGACCGAATTTCAACAATGCCTTTTCAACTTCCGCCGGCGTCATCCCGATGCCGTTATCATGTGTCTGAAATTCGAACTCACCCGACCCCAGACACCGGATTTTCAGGACAACCTTGCCGTTTGATCGGGTAAACTTGATCGCATTGCTGAGGATATTCACGAGGATCTGCTTGATCTTCCGCTCATCGGCGAAGAGCAGCGGCAGATCATCGTCCAATTCCATTTCCAGTTTCACATCGCCTTTAACCGCATGCGGGTTAATCAGAATGACAAGCGCACGAACCACTTCGGCAACATCGATTTTCTCTTCATTGAGGTCGTCGAAACCGGATTCGACCTTGGAAAGGTCCAGAATGTCATTGATCAGCGATAATAGGTGGTTGCCGGAATTGTGAATATCGGCGGCGTAACTGCAATACCGCTCCGACCCCAGCGGTCCGAGGCGTTCGGATTGCAGGACTTCGGAAAACCCGATAATCGCATTCAGGGGCGTTCGTAGTTCGTGGCTCATATTCGCGATAAATTCGGACTTTGAACGGTTGGCGATTTCCGCTTCCTCTTTTGAGGCGATCAGCGCATGCCGGGCCTGGGTTTCCTTGGTGACATCGCGTCCGGTTCCCCGGTAACCGCAGAATTGTCCTTCGCTGTCGAATCTCGGCTTTCCGGAAACCGACCACCATCGAGCCGGTTCTGAGCCGTCTTTGCACCTGTAACGAACGTCACGAAACGACTTGTGATTGTGAAGGCCTTCTGCGAGCCGTTTTGCGACATGTTCGTTGATCTGTATCGCACCGGTGCTCATATCGCCGACAAGCAGCGCCTGAAGCGGTTTTACAGATAGATCAGACGGTGCCTCAGAGGAATAGTCGATCTGCAACGCCTTGTCGGCAGACCAGAACAGATCGGATGCGATTTCGGCAAAATCGCGAAACTTGATTTCGTTCTCACGCAGGACCCGTTCATCTTCATCGCTGCGCAATTGCCCGGCCCGTTTGTTCCAGATCGCGAGCCCCAGAAACCCGCAGCCGAAGGCACCGATGACGACCAGCAGGATAACCAGCCAGAAGCGGATATGTTCGAGTGTCGGGGATCGGCGGATTTCAAGCGAAAAAGCCTTCTGTTTTTCGCTTAACGGTATGCGTGATACGAATGATTCAAGGAACGGCAAACGGGCGCTCACTTGTTCCGGCACATATTCGAACAATGTTCTTTCGGGCCCGGTCGCCGTGTCACCGGAGACGATAAACCTGATTTCAAGTTCACTGTAATCTCTGACGACCTTTTCCAGGAAATGCTGGGGGTCGATTATCAGGGCGATGATCCCGCTGGTCTGGATCTTGCGCAGGCTGTCTGTTTCGGGTGTGGTATAGCCGCGATAGAATGCCTTGAAGACAAAAAATCGCTCGCCAATATTGGGCAGCGCGACAGAATCGGAAATCGCGACCTGACCGCTTTCAATCGCCTTGGCAAGCGATCTAGCCAAAACCGGGTTGGACAGAAGGTCGTAACCGACGAGCGCCGCATTAAGGGGATCGAACGGCTCCAGCACGACAATGGGCAACAGGATCTCATGGCCACGTTTTGAGCTGCCGCTCGCACCGTTTTCATATCCACTCAGGCGGAACTGGACAAAGCCATTACGCTGCATCCTTTCCTCAAATGCCGTGCGGTTCACCTCTTCCAGCATATCCGCCTGCACGACAGCATCCACAAAAGGATATGCCGCCAGAAGTTCGCGCGACTGCCCCGCAAATTCATGCGCCTTTATATTGTCGCTCGAATGCTGCAACCCGGCCAGAGAGGTCAGGATCGCGTCGGTATTGCCGAACTGCTGCGCCAATGTCTGTTGCAAGCTGGAAACGCGCTCGTCAAAAGCGGATTTCGACGCCCCCAGATCCAGCCAGATTGCCAGCATCGCCAGAGAGAAGCACGTCAGGCCCGTGAAGATAGAAAACCCGACGACATCGGATGTCCTAAACAGCCAGCGATTTCGGGCGTCACTCAACAGGCAAAACCTTTTTCGCTTTTTGCATCATGCTGACCGGCATTTTGAGCTTCGCTGCGTCGATTATTTTCGGATTCACCCAGATATCGCGCCGGTTATTGGGAACGATCGGAATCGCTGCCGGCGAAACACCGCCCAGAATTGCCAGCGCCGCCTTTGCCGCCCATTCCCCCTGCTCTTCAGGAACCTTTGTCACGCCGACAATTGAGAAGGGCATCATCCAGTCATGGTTGGTAACGCTGAGTTTGCGGGAAAATTTCAGAACGGCTTCCTGCGCAGCATCCGCATTCCAGTCGTTTATACCCGCATTGCTCCCAACAATGACCAGGTCCATCTCCTGCGCCTTTTTATAGGCCTGAAGCCATTTTCCCGAGGTATCGACCAAGGCCCATTCCAGCTTGAAACCAAGCTGTTTTGCCGCTTCCCTGAACCGCACCAGATTTTTCTGTTCTGTCAGGGTGTCCGCGCCGAGGTAAAAGGCGCGCTTGAGATTCGGGACGATGTCGATCGCGCTTTCCAGCATCGGCACAATCGGTGCGACTTCAATCATCCCCGTCACATTTTTATAGGGAAAACCATATTCCGCCGCCGTCCAGTTCACACCGGCGAAAACGAATGGAAGCGCATCATCCTTGTAATACGGGGCAATCAGGTATTTTGCAGCGTTGTCATCCGCTGTAATCACGACATCCGGTTTCCAGGATTCAATGATTGCTTTCGCTTCCAGCGCGCTCTGCTTTTTTTCCGCCGACGACTTCCGCTGTTTGGTATCCATATCAAACTGGCGGTATTCGCATTTACCGTCCAGGACCGAACGCAACCCACGCTCGACGCGGTCCGACCATGCATATCCCTGATGATAGGACGAAACGAACAGGCATTTCTTCTCCGCAGCAGCACTATTGCCCACGAAAATCATCATCGACCCGAGAAACGCGAAGGTCAGGGCCTTCGGCAGACGAGTGACTATCGGCATCGATCCATCCTTTCGCCGGCCCGGCGCAGTACCCCGGACAGAACATCCGAAACAGCAGCGCGCCGTGACCTTACAGCCTATAATTTAACCAAGTTTACGTAACAATTATTTATTAATGGTTAACAGAAAATCCCTTTCGACACTGCAGCCGAATTCGCGCTTCGGGCAGCAGGCAGGGGTATTTCCGGTCGAAAAGCCGTCACCGAATCCGACTGTTTCTATAAAAAGTGCGGCGACGCTCTATCCGCGACAGCCGATATAATATCGACCTGCCGTCAAATTGAACTGGCACAACCGCAAGTGATAATGCGATATTATTCGGATAGTTACCTTTCCTGACCGCCTCGGCGGCAGAAATAAATTCACACCTTCAACCCGCCAGTTGATAGAAATGGCCGCGAGGTTTTGTATATTGTCAGGATTATGCGGGCATACGGATCAATGACGTCAATCTTGGCTAAAGGGCCGTTCATCACCGAAAACAATTATCGGTCAAAATCCGGAATTCCGGTTAACCATATTGGCGGCCGTCACTACCACTTATTTTTGCATCACCCTCGCTGTCATTGCGGCAGTATCGCTGCAAGCGCTGCACAGTAAAAGCGGCCGCCATGGAATTTCAGCTCGAGTGGTTGTTTGCGGCGATGGTCCTGTTCATCGCCTATATGATACGCGGGATGGCGGGGTTCGGGTCCGGGCTGATCGCGGTTCCCTTGCTCGCCATGGTTTTTCCGGTCCAACTGGTTGTTCCCGTCGTCGTCCTGTATGACTACATCGGGTCCGCCAGTCAGGGCATTCGCAACCGCGACAAGATCGTATGGCGCGAAGAGTTCGTCCTTCTGCCCTTCGCCCTCATCGGCGTCGCCCTGGGTCTTACAGTCCTGCAATCGGTCGCATCAACAACCCTGAAACAGGCCCTGGCTATTTTCGTCATCGTCTATGCCGTCTATCAGGTCCTGCCGCTTCCGGTATTGAGAGGATCGCGTCTCGTCGCAATTCCCTGCGGTTTTCTGGGCGGGATGATCGGCACGATTTTCGGTACGGGCGGCCCCTTCTATATTATCTATTTCGGCCTGCGCGGGCTGGACAAGGACGCCTCGCGCGCAACCTTCTCTGCAAATTTCCTCATTGATGGCGCAGTCCGGCTCGCTGCGTTCGCATCATTCGGCCTGCTGGGCACGGATATGGTGCTGACCATACTGGCCGGCCTGCCGCTGATCGCGGCGGGGCTGTGGGTCGGCGGGCGCGCCCATGCCATCATGTCGTCGCGCGCCTATGTCCATCTGGTCAGTATCCTGCTGTTTTTCAGCGGTATCATTCTTCTGTTGAGGAACTAGAAACCCTGACGCCGATGGCGTCTTTCGTTGCCCCGACCCGCCCCCCTTGATACGGTCCTGCACATGCGCAGTCCCCTTCCGCCCCTATGACGAAAGCGAATCCGATGTCCCATAAAGGCTTTCCCTCACTCGATCTGCTGATCACCCCGCAGGAACTGCATGGCAAACTCGGGCAGGTCAGTATTCTCGATTTCCGCCCCGCAGAAGCATACGCCGTCGGGCATATCCCCGGTACGCAGCATCTCGACCTGTACGGTGTCAGTGTCAACGACACATCGGAAGCGCCGCTCAACGCCTTCCTGGCCATGTATCAGGCGCAATTCGCTTCGCGCGGGATCACCATGGACCGGCCGGTCGTAATCTATGACGGGGAAACCGGGGAGCGCGCGGCACGGGGTGTCTGGCTGCTGACGGTGCTGGGCCACAAGAATGTGCGCATTCTCGACGGCGGCGCGCAGGGCTGGGTCGATGCCGGGTACGAGATGTCCACTGAACCATCACCACCGTCCGGCGGCGGCTTGTCGGGCGACCGGAACCTGGCGGACCTGGCGACCCGGTTCGATGTGCATGACGCACTGAACGACGGCGCGACGGTGCTGATCGATACGCGGCGTGACACCGAATATCTGGGCACGGAAAAACGCGCCCGGCGCGTCGGCACCATGCCCGGCGCCGTGCATATTTTCTGGCGCGATCATCTGGATGACAAGGGCGCGCTGCGCCCCGCCGATGAACTTCGCGCCATGTATGAAGCCAAGGGCGTCACCCCGGACAAGACCTGCATTCCCTATTGCCAGGGCGGCTATCGTTCGGCCAGCACCTGGGTCGTGCTGAAATCGCTGGGCTATACCAAAGTGAAAAACTACATGGGTTCCTGGGGTGAATGGGGGAACCGGGATGACTCGGTGATCGTCTCCGCCGAAGAAAACAAATAGTTATGGAATCGCGGACACTCGGCAATCTGTGGCCCGTCAGTGCGCTGACCCTGGGCGGCGGCGGCATCGGCCAGCTCTGGGGGGAAACCACGCGCGACGAATGTATCGCCACGACCCGCGCGGCGATCGATAGCGGCATCACCCTGCTCGACATGGCCCCGGCCTATGGACAGGGCGAAGCGGAAAACGTCATCGGCGCGGCCTTCGAAGGCAACCTGCCGGATGGTGTACGCATCACGACCAAGTGCCGGTTGGGCACACCGCCGGACGGCGAGGTCGAAGCCGCGCTGACAAACAGCCTGGACGAGAGCCTGAAACGGATGCGACTGGACCGGGTCGATGTCTTCTTCCTGCATTCCAACATCATTCCCGACGATTATGATGCCAGCGCCTATACGGACCGGCCCGCAACCCGCTGGGCCACCTATATGGAACGCTTTCGCCCGGCCTGCGAAAAATTGAAGGCACAAGGGCGCATCGGCGCCTGGGGCATCACCGGCATCGGTATTCCGGCGCAGATTCTGGATGCGCTTGGTTCAGCGCCGAAACCGGATGTCGTGCAATGCATCGCCAACCCGATCGATTCCATCGGCGAGTTGCAGTATTACGCCGGGCCGACGCGGGCGCGGGAAATCATCGCGACAGCGAAAGGCAACGGCGTCGGCGTGATGGGTATTCGCGCCGTGCAGGGTGGCGCGCTGACCGATGTACTGGATCGCGACCTTCCCGCCGACCATGGCGTCGTCACCGATTTCGCCCGCGCGGCCAAATTCCGCGCGCTGGCGGCGGAACGGGGCGAGTCTGCCGCGGCGCTGGCGCATCGCTACGCGTTGTCCATGCCCGGCATCGACACCGTCGTCCTGGGTGTGAAAAACCGCACCGAGCTGGATGATTGCGTCAAGGCCGCCAATGCCGGCGACCTGGATGCCGACACCATGCGGCAGGTCGAAACCAGCTTCGGCTGACGCCGGTTACGTCGACGTCCAGTAGGCGGGATCAGCCGGGAACACGGATGTCGCTTCGACCCGTTCGGTCGGGCCGTCCAGGGTATCCGCTGCCGCCTTCCAAACGGCGTAATGCGGGGCTGCGCGATGCGCTTCGACCGCGGCTTCATCCACGTAGACTTCATAGAAGTAATAGACGTTGGGGTCGGTATCGTCCTTCAGCACGTTGAAGCGGCAGCAGCCCGGCTCGTCCCGTTCGGAGCCCAGCGCATCGACTTCGATGGCCTTGAGGAATTTTTCATGCATGTCCGGTTTCACCCGAACCTTGATCCATTTGGCGATCATCACTCTCTCCCGTTTTGATTTTGATGATGGTTCTCAGAAAGGCCGGTCGCCCTTGATCGTCGCGCGCTGCATCCGCCGTCGCTTGCCCGCATAATCGTTCAGCGCGTGGTGCTGGGTGCAGCGGTTATCCCACACGGCAAGAGCACCGGGGGTCCAGCGAAACCGGCAGGTAAATTCCGGCCGGACCGCATGCTGGCACAGGAAATCGATCAGCGGCTTGCTTTCCGCCTCCGTCATGTCCTTGAACCGTTTTGTATGGCTGCTGTTCACATAAATGGCCTTGCGGCCGGTTTCGGGATGGGTGCGGACAACCGGGTGCTCCGATACATAGACTTTCGCCTCGGTCTGGTAGGTATCCTTCATGCCGTCCAGCTTCGCCATCACCGCCTGGCGCCCGCCGCGATAGGGGCCGTCGGAGGAATTGATCCCAACCAGCCCCTCCAGCGCCTGCTTCATGCCATCGGACAGCGCGTCATAGGCCAGCGCCATATTGGCGAACAGTGTATCGCCACCATATTCAGGAACTTCCAGCGCGCTCAGCACCGACCCCAGCGCGGGCGTTTCCAGATAAGTCGTATCCGAATGCCAGGAGCCGCCGAAATTGCGCTCATCCGTTTCCGTCTTGAGGATTTCAATGACCTCCGGGGCTTCGGGCAGCCCCTTCTGGAACGGATAAATATCAGGTTCGCCAAAGATACGCGTGAAGCGGATCTCCTGCTGCGGCGACAGGTGCTGATCCCGAAAAAAAAGTACGTGATGCTCCAGGAACGCCGCATGAATATCGGCGGATTCACTATTGGACAATTCTTCCTTGAGGTCGATCCCGGAAACTTCAGCGCCCAGCGCCCCGGATATGGGTTTGATTTCCATTACGCTGCACTCCCCTTGGCATTGGCGATGGCGCGCCAGATAATTTCGGGCGATGCCGGGCCATCGAACCCCTTCAGCCCATAGGCGGCCAACGCATCCATCACCGCATTGGCCACGGCCGGAAAACCTGCAATCGCCCCCGCCTCACCGCTGCCCTTCACGCCCAATGGATTTGTCGCACAGGGCACGCCGTTGAAGACCACGTCATAGGATGGCACATCGCCAGCGCGCGGCATGCTGTAATCCATGAAGGAACCGGATACCAACTGCCCGCTGGCCGGGTCATAGGACCCGCGTTCCATCAGGGCCTGCCCGATACCCTGGGTAATCGCACCATGCACCTGCCCCGACACCACCATCGGATTGATGATCGTGCCATAATCATCTACGGCGGTATAGGCTTCGACCGTCACCGCGCCGGTTTCCGGGTCAACTTCCACTTCAGCCACATGGCAGCCATTGGGAAAGGTCAGCGCTTCGCGCGTGAAATCCTGCAGCCGGTCCAGCCCTTTGCCGTCCTCTTCCCGCGCATGCCGGGCGACTTCCATAATGCCAAGGCCCCGGTCGGTCCCCGCGATATCGAATCTTCCGTCGCGAAAAACGATATCCGCCTCTGCGGCTTCCAGCACCCGTGCCGCCGTGCGCTTGCCGCGCTCGACAATCCACTCCACCGCCTTGAAGGTCGCGGTGCCCCCCATATAGGTCGCACGTGAACTGCCATGGCCCCCGCCCTTCGGGATCAGGTCCGTGTCGCCCTGCCGGTAACGGATGCGCTCGAACGGCACGCCCAGCAAATCCGACACAAGCTGCGGGAAGGTCGTTTCATGCCCCTGCCCGATAGATTGCGTCCCTGTGGTGAAGGTGACGTAATCATCCTCCCCAAAGCGCAGTTCGACATTTTCTTCCGGCACACCGAAGGTGCCTTTCATATGGTAGGCGAAGCCAAGGCCACGGCACCGCCCGCGCGATTCCGCATCGCGCAGCCGCGCATCAAACCCTTCGCGCGCCTTTGCAATCGCCGCGTCGAAATTTTCCGGAAACTTGCCGCTGTCGATTTCATGCCCCACAGCATTCGTATAGGGCCAGGCCCGCGCCAGGTTTCGGCGGCGCAATTCCACCCGGTCGAGCCCCATTTCAGCCGCCGCCCGGTCGATCAGCCGTTCGGTAATATTGGCGGATTCAGCGAAGCCCGGCCCGCGCGACACACCGACGGGCACCGTATTGCTAAACCCCGCGCCGATATCCAGAAGCACTGCCGGGATGGTGTACGGACCGCCGGGCAAGGTCGCATATTGTTCGGTATGCAGCCGTCCGATACTCCCCGATAGATACGCACCGAGATTCCCCCAGCCGGCGATATGCAGCGCCAAAAAATTGCCGTCGGCGTCCAGCGCCAGGGCCGCTTCGGCCGTATGGTCGCGCGCCTGATGGTCGGAAACAAAGCCCTCGCTGCGCCCGTTGATCCATTTTACCGGGCGCCCGGTGGCACGCGCCGCCCAGGGCAGCAGAACATGTTCGGGATAAATGAAATTCTTCACACCGAAGCCCCCGCCCACATCGGGAGCAACAAATCGTACCCGGGACGGTTCAACGCCTAGTGACATCGCGGCCCGGTCCCGCGCCATATGAATACTTTGCGCCGAAAGATACATCGTGTACCGGCCGGACGCTTCGTCATAAACGCCAATCGCGCCGCGCGGTTCCATCGAATTGGTGATGATCCGGTGATTGTGGATGTTCAGTTTCGTGACATGTGCGGCGCTCGCCATCGCAGCCGCCACCCCGGCCGGGTCACCGGTCTGCCATTGCAGGCATATATTGGCCGGATCGGCGGCAATGGCCGATTGGACATCCGTTACCGCCGGCAGCGCATTGTAATCAACCCACAGGGTCTCCGCCGCATCCAGCGCCTGGTCCCGCGTTTCAGCGACGACAACGGCAACCGGCTCCCCCGCATAGCGCACCCGGTCAATGGCCAGCGGATACTGTGTCGGAAAGACAAAGGGTTTGTTGTTGTAGACATTGACCTGCTCGTAAGGCTGCAGCGGCTGGATCCCTGCCGCCGCCTGATCCGCCCCGGTCAGGATTGTCAGCACGCCGGGCAAAGCCAATGCCTCGGCGCTATCGATTCCGGCTATTTCCGCATGCGCATGCGGCGAACGAACGATCACCGCATGAACCATGCCGTCCAGCACCATGTCGTCGATATAGCAGCCCTTGCCAGTCAGAAAGCGGGTGTCTTCGGTACGCCGGGGCGTATCGCCGATTTTCAGTCGCGTCATGGCAGGGTCCATTTCCTAGCGATTCTGGACAAAGTCGAACAATAGCTGGTTATCCGCGCCCAGCTTTGGTGCCGGTTTTCCAAACCCGGGGCGTTCGCCATCGATGGAAACCGGCAGGCCGACGAGGTTGAAATCCACCTCGGCGCTTGACTGCACCATGCCGGTCGCAATCGTCTGGGCATGCTTCATCACCTCATCGAGGTCCTGGATCGGCGCATTGGGAATGCCCGCCGCATCCAGCAGGGTTGCCCATTCGGCGCGGCTTTTGCCGGCGACGGCGACGCCGATCGATTCACTGAGCGACGCCTCGTTTTCCATCCGGTCACTCACCGTTCCATATCGGGGATCGGTCGCCAGCTCCGGCAGGCCCAGCACCTCGCACAGCCGGACAAACTGGGCGTCCACCGCGGTTGTGATCACCAGTAACCCGTCAGACACCTGATAGGCATTGTTCGGCGCGACCAGCGGCCCGCGTAATCCACTGCGGCCCGGTACCGCGCCACCAGCCAGCATCTGCGCCATCGGCATAAGCATCATGTTCAGTGCCGATTCGAACAGCGATGCATCGACGACACCCCCCCTGCCCGTATTCACCCGGCGCAACAGCGCCGCCTGAATACCGATGGTCGCCCAGGTCGCGGTTGCGATATCGACAATCGAAACGCCGACCCGGCTGGGCGGGCGATCCGCCTCCCCGGTGACGCTGACGATGCCGGCAAACGCCTGTATCAGCGGATCGTATCCCGCCAGATCCTTCAACGGTCCCGCATGACCAAACCCGGTAATATTGCAGTAGATCAGCCGGGGCGCCGCCGCACACAGGGCCGTTGCACCGAGGCCCAGTTTCTCCATTCCGCCGGGCCGCGTGTTCTGGACCAGCACATCCGCCTTCTCCGTGATGAACCGGAACAGCGCTTCTTTCTGATCTTCATCCCGCAGATCGACCGTGACGGATTTCTTGCCGCGATTCAGTGCCTGAAACGGCGCCGGCATGCCGTCCATATATGGCCGCGGCCATTTCCGGACCGGGTCACCGCCATTGGCCGGCTCGAACTTGATGACCTCCGCGCCAAGTTCACCCAGAATCCGCGCGGTAAACGGCCCGGCGATTGTATTGCCAAATTCGACGACGGTTATACCGGCTAGCGGGGATTGTTGTTCCATGACCTACTCGATACTCATACAAAACTGAAGGCCGACACCATGCCGCGCCACGCCCGAACGGGCAAGTCGAAGCAGGCAAGAAACCGCCAGCAGTGAGCGATCTTTCAGGAAGACCTGCGACCCTGAGTAAGTTTCCCCTGTCCAGACACAATTGCAGCGCTTTCAAATCGACATATGCAAAAAACACCGTCGTCATTGCGTCGCGAAGCGGCATCCGTTTCAATAAGATGCGTTTCAGCGGACTTATAATAATCGACGGGCATGCGAAATGAATGACAAGCCGATGGGGGTCGCCGTCATACCGGTCACACCCTACCAGCAGAATTGCTCCATCATCTGGTGCACGAAGACCATGAAAGGTGCCGTCGTCGATCCGGGCGGCGAGCTGGACCGTATCCTCATGGCTGTCGAAGAAGCCGGGGTGACGCTGGAGAAAATCCTGATCACCCATGCCCACCGCGACCATGCGGGCGCGACGGCAGAACTTTCGGAAAAATTCGACCTGCCCATCGAAGGACCGCAGAAGGAAGATCAGTTCTGGATAGACAAGCTGGCCGGTTACGGCCCGGAACCCGGCTTCGGCCAGTCCCGACCCTTCACCCCGACCCGCTGGCTGGAAGGCCACGATACGGTCACCCTTGGCGAATTGACACTGGACGTGCGCCACTGCCCGGGGCACACGCCGGGGCATGTCATTTTCTTCCACGAAGGTTCACGGCTGGCCATTGTCGGCGACGTGATCTTCCGGCGCAGCGTCGGCCGCAGCGATTTCCCGCGCGGCGACGCGGCAACGCTGGTGCGCTCCATCACCCAGGAATTGTGGCCGCTGGGCGATGATGTCGTCTTTCTGCCGGGGCATGGGCAGCTTTCCACCTTCGGGCAGGAACGGCAGGACAATCCCTATGTCGCGGATTCGGTCCTGGCGGGATAGGCGCTTCACCCCAGAAGGCCCGTTTTCCGGAAGGCACACGAACCGGCAATATTGACGCGCGCAGTGCGGTAGCTCTAGGCTTTGAGGGATCGTAATTCGCGAACCCGGGAGGCACGCGCCATGGCAACACCCCAGCAGGTCCTCGACCTGACCGAAACGGAAAGCACCGACCAGCGCCCCGATGGCGCCTTTACCAATGCCAAGGCCTGGAAAAGCGGCGATATTTCGGCGGATGACTGGACCGTAAAGGTCAATGCCGCCGCCGCCCGCGAGTTGGAAGACGCTGTCGCCCTGATCCGCAGGCAGGTACTACCGGTCCATATGCTGGACCCGCGCGATTTCGAATTTGACGCCTGCAGCGCCATGATGGCCGAGGCCCGCCGCCTGATCGACGACGGGCATGGGTTCGCCATCATCGACCGGTTGGCGCTGGACAACTGGACCGAAGAAGAGGGGCGCGCCATGTATTGGCTGCTGGCCCGCGCCTTTTCCAAGGTCGTGGCGCAAAACGCCTATGGCGAGATTTTCCGTGAAATCCGCGACGAAGGCGTGCCGTCATACATGCCCGGGGTCGATGGCGCGCTGACCCAGTCGGGCCTGAATTTCCACCAGGACAACAGCGGCAACCGCAACATGCCCAATTACACCGGGCTGATGACCCTGCACACGCCCAAAGAAGGCGGGATGAGTCAGTATTGCACGCTGTGTTCGCTGTATAACGCGATGCTGGAGGATGCACCGGTGCAGCTGGAGCGGCTGTTCGAGCCTTTCTACCATGACCGGCTGAATATCCAGTCGCCGGGGGAAGCCGCCGTGCTACGTGCACCGGCATTGCGCTATGACGGCGAGCGGCTGACCGGGCGTTATTCGACGACGAAAATCCCTGCCGGATATAACCGGGCCGGCGAGGAAATGGACAATCTGTCCCGGGATTCACTGGCGACCGCGATGTCCGTGATCCGCGACCGGAAGCTGGCGGCGGAATATATGCTGGAGCGCGGTCAGATCGTCTTCATCAACAACCGCGAGGGCCTGCATCACCGCGAACCCTATACGGATGGCGAAACGGTCGAAGATACGCGGCATCTGGTGCGGCTGTGGTTCCGCAATGAAGGCCGCCCCTTCTTCGACGGTTAATCACCGACAGCGGCGGCAACAGCCTTTACAACAGTATCGATTTCAGCGGCCGTCGTCGGACGGCCAAGGCTGAACCGAACCGTCCCCGCGCCAACGGAATCCGAAACGCCCATTGCCTGCAAGACGGATGATACCGTCACCGTCCCTTCATGGCAGGCGGAACCGGTCGTCGCCGCAATTTCCGGCATGCGGTCAAGAATCTCGCTGCCGATCTGCCCCTCGAAGGAAACATTCAGGGTATTTGGCAACCGGTGTTCGGGATGCCCGTTCAGGTGCAGGCGATTGCCATAGCGTTCCAGTAACCGGCGGTGCAGATCGTCCCGCAATTCCTGCACCCGGTTCATCGGGCCCAGGTCACGCGCCAGCCGGCAGGCCATGCCCAGCGCCGATGCCAGCATGGCGCTTTCGGTCCCCGCACGGCGACCGGCCTGATGGTCGGCGCCGTGGATCAGCGGTTCGAGGGTCACACCGTCGCGGATATACAGCGCGCCGACGCCTTTGGGTCCGTACATTTTTTGTGCCGCGATGGACAGCAGATCGACATCCAGCGCGGTAACGTCGACGGGAATTTTCCCGGCAGTCTGCGCCGCATCCAGATGCAGCAACACGCCCCTTTCCCGCGTGATCGCGGATAATTCGGGGATCGGCTGGATCGAACCAACCTCGCCATTGGCATGCATCACACTGACCAGGATCGTCCGGACCGTGAGGGCGTCCCGCAGGGTGTCCGGGTCGACCATGCAGGTTTCATCCACCGGCAGGTAGGTCACCTCCGCGCCGAGTGTTTCCAGGAAGGCGCAGGTCGATAAGGTCGAGGGATGTTCAACGCCGGTCGTGATGATGTGGTTGCCCCTGTCGCGCCGCGCGAAGAACGCGCCCTTGAGGGCGTGGTTGATCGACTCGGTGCCGCCACTGGTGAAGACCACCTCACCCGGCGCGCAACCGAACAGGGCGGCAACGTCGGCGCGCGCCGCCTCAATCGCCTCGCGCGCAGGGCGGCTGGCCCAGTGCAGTGCCGAAGGGTTGCCGTAGGGACCGTCGAGGAAACGGCGGATCGTATCCGCGACCTCCGGCGCCAGCGGCGTACTGCCGTTGTAATCGAGGTAGATCATGCGTCGTCCATCACGATGGCGACCCTGCCAATGGCCTGCCGGCCGAGGACCAGCGCCATCGCCGCCTGGAAATCCGCCAGCGCAAAGGTCTGCGCGACGCGCGGGTTCAGCTTCCCTTCCTCGAACCACGCAAACAACTGCATCATCATGTCGCGCAACCGGTCCGCATACTGGTGGCGTACGTCATTCGGGCTCCAGCCAACGTAGTAGCCCATGTTCAGCCCGCAGACGGTGATGTTCTTGACCAGCAGGATATTGGCCGGGATCTGCTGGATCGTCCCCGCGGCGAAACCCACCGGCATGATCCGGCCTTCCGGCGCAATGCAGCGCAGGGATTCCATGAATACCTCGCCGCCAACCGGGTCATAAATCGCGTTCGCGCCCTCGCCGCCGGTCAGCGCCAGCACCTGCTCCCTGAACGGTCCGGCGCGGTAATTGATCGTATGATCCGCGCCATGCTTGCGGGCGATTTCCAGCTTTTCGTCCGACCCCGCTGTCGCGATCACGATCGCGCCAAGAATCTTGCCGATCTCGATCGCGGCCAGCCCGACACCACCGGTTGCGCCATGAACCAGCAATGTCTCGCCTTTCTGCACGCGCAACAGATGCGGCCAGACCAGCGCGGCGTATGACGTGCCGTAGGAATTCGTGAAGCAGATCGCGCGGTGAAATTCCAGCGCGTCGGGAATCAGGAAGGTGTTTACCTCGTTCGCGACGGCTTCTTCCGCCAATCCGCCCCAGTCGAGGACGGCGCAGACCCGGTCGCCCGGTTTAAAGCGCGTCACACCCGCCCCGGTTTCGGTCACCACGCCGGATACTTCCGAGCCGGGGACAAAAGGCAGCGGCGGCTTGCGCTGATACTTTCCGGCGACGACAAGACTGACTGCGAAGCTCATCCCCGCCGCCTTTGTCGCAATGCGGACCTGCCCCGGCCCCAGTTCCGGAACCGGGCAATCGCGCAATTCCAGATTCTCGAAAGCCGTCCATTCCCGGACGAGAACACCACGCATACGCTATTCCCTGTTTTGCTTCAGCCGATACGGTAGGGCGACAAGTCTACCCCCGGATCGCGCCCCGCCACCAGATCGGCCACGATGCGGCCGCTGACCGGTCCCATCGTCATGCCGACATGCCCCCCACCAGCGGCAAGGAAGACGTTCGGATGCCCCGGCAACGCACCAAGATAGGGAACGCCACTTGGCGTCGACGGGCGAAAGCCCAGCCAGTTGCTTTGTTCGGTTGTCCGGAATCCTTTCACCGCATAGGCGACGTGATCGACCATGCGCCGCGCGCGGGTGAAATCCGGCGGCGCTTCATTGCCGCCCAGTTCCACCCCTGTGGTCAGGCGCAACCCGTGTTCCATCGGCGACAGGAAGACCGAATGATCGGCCAGCGCGACCGGACCGTTCAGCGTCGTTTCCGGGTGCGGCAACATGATGTGATAGCCGCGCTCGGTATCCAGCATGATACGGGTACCAAACTGCCGGACCAGTTTTGTAGACCAGGACCCCGCCGCAATGACGATGACATCGGTTTCGTGCTCGCCGGTTTCGGTTCGCACCACGTTGTCGCCATGAAACCCCGTGACGGAATCCTTCACGACCGTACCGCCACCAGCGCGGAAAGCTTCGGCGAACCGCTGGACCAGCCGCCCCGGATGGCGCAGCGATGAATTGCCATCGAAATAGATGCCATGCGAAAATACCGGCGAGAGCGCCGGTTCGAGCTGGCGGATTTCATCCTCGGTCACCAGGCTGAACTGTCTGCCGCATTCGCGCATCACATCGATTTCAAATTCCGCCCCCGCGAAACTCCGGGCGTCGCGATAGACTTTCAGCACGCCGCGCCGACTGATCAGCGCTTCGGCACCGGCCTGTTCGATCAGCGTGTCATAGGCCGCATGCGACACGTCCAACAGCGCCGCTTTCGCCGCGGCATTGGTGCGCACCCGGTCCTCCCGGCTGTTCCGGACAAAACTGATCAACCAGGGCAACAGTTTCGGCAGGTAGGGCCAGCGGATCGATAATGGTCCATAGGGGTCCATCAACATCTTCGGCACGCGCCCGGCGATGCCCGGCACGGCGGTGGGGATACAGCCGGCGATACTGATCACGCCGGCATTGCCCATGGAGCTGCCGGTGCCGAATTCGTCGCGTTCGAACAGGGTGACATCATGCCCATCGCGCTGCAGGAACAAGGCGGCGCTGACACCGGTTATGCCGCCGCCGATGACAGCGGTACGGCGTGGGCGGGGGTCGGTCACAGGGTCGCTTCCAACTCGTCGATCAGGCCTTCGACCATCGACAGGCCGAGCGACCAGAATTTCGGATCGGAAGCATCGAGACCGAACGGCGCCAGCAGTTCCCGGTGCCGCAACGTGCCCCCGGCGCGCAACATTTCGAGGTATTTGTCGACGAAGCCTTCTTCCGCATCCTGATAGCGGGAATACAGCGAATTCACCAGGCAATCCCCGAATGCATAGGCATATACGTAAAACGGCGAATGGATGAAATGCGGGATATAGGCCCAGTAATTGCCATATTCCTTTTCGAACCGGATCGCCGGCCCCAGACTTTCGCCCTGTACCGCCATCCAGATTTCCGCCAGCCCTTCCGGCGGAATTTCGCCGTTGCGGCGCTCGTCATGCACCCGGCGTTCGAATTCGTAGAAGGCGACCTGGCGCACCACGGTGTTGATCATGTCCTCGATCTTGGAGGCGAGCATGGCGCGGCGTGACTTCTTGTCCGTCGTCGCTTTCAGCATCGACCGGAAGGTCAGCATCTCCCCGAAGACCGATGCCGTTTCCGCCAGGGTCAGCGGCGTATCCGCCATGAGCTGCCCCTGCGGACCGGCAAGCACCTGATGCACGCCGTGGCCCAGTTCATGTGCCAGGGTCATCACGTCCCGCACCTTGCCCTGATAGTTCAGCAGCAAATACGGATGCGCCGAGGGCACGGTCGGATGCGCGAAGGCGCCGGACGCCTTGCCCGAGCGCACCGGCGCATCGATCCAGGCATTGTCGAAGAATTGCTTCCCCACCGCCGCGAGGTCGGGTGAAAATTCGCCATAGGCTTTCAGCACCGTGTCGCGGGCTTCGTCCCACGGGACGATGCGTTTGTCCTCATCGGGCGGCGGCGCGTTGCGATCCCAGTAATCCAGCTGTTTCACGCCGTACCAGCGGGCCTTCAACGCATAATAGCGATGCGACAGGCGCGGATAGGAATCGCGCACCGCCTCGGACAGCGCGTCCACCACCTCGTCCTCGACACTGTTCGCCAGGTTGCGCGATGACACCGGGCGCGGAAAATTACGCCAGCGATCAACGATTTCCTTGTCCTTGGCCAGCGTGTTGGTGATCAGCGAAAACAGGCGGATGTTATCTTCCAGCACCGTGCCGATGCTCTTTGCCGCGTCCTTGCGGACCTTGCCGTCATGATCGGACAGAAGGTCGAAAATTTCGGTCGAGGTCAGGATCCGCTTGCGGTAGGGAAAGCGCAACCCGGCCATGGTTTCGTCGAACAGCCGCACCCAGGCGCTGCGCCCGGCAACTGATTTTTCATAAAGCAGTTTTTCGATTTCGTCGGAAAGCTGATGCGGCCGCATCGCGCGCACCTCCCGCAGCCAGGGCTGGAAATGCGCCAGCGCTTCAGATTCCGCCAACTTCGCGTCCAGCGCCGCGTCGTCGATCCGGTTCAGTTCAAGCGTAAAAAACAGCAGATGGGTGCCAATGTCGTTCGCACGTTCCTGCATCGTCTGGTAGAATCGACCGACTTCAGGATCACTGACATTGCCCGCATGAACCAGCCCCGCATAGCTCATCACCCGACCGAGGATTTCGTCGATTTTTTCGTATTCGACAATGGCCCCGGCGAGCGTTGCGCCATCCAGCGCCGCAAGCCTGCCTTCGTAGGATTTGGCAAAGGCTTTGGAGTCGGTTTCTGCGCGGGAAAGGTCCGCCGCGAGTTCGGGCGAATTCTGCCCGGGATACAGGTCATCGAGGTTCCATTCGGGAAGCGTGCCGAGGGCCGTGCTGGGACTCATGATTTTTCCTCCATTGCGTCATCCGATATATGGTGCCTTACCGCACCCGGCAAGCCGGAAACCGACATAGCTGGATCAGAAGCATGATAGATTACGCTGCTACCCGAAATCTGCCAGAGGCATTCTTTGTCACCGCCGCCGAACGACCGACTGCGCCGTTCCTGAGCGTAAAGCGGAAGGAAGGCTGGCATACCACCGATTGGGGGAGCGTTGCACAACAGGTTTCCGAACTGTCGCGGGGATTGCGCGCGCTGGGGGTGGAACCGGGTGACCGCGTTGCCATCATCGCCGAAAACCGGCCGGAATGGGCCATTGCAGATCTCGCGATCATGGCGGCCGGCGCCATCAGCGTGCCGGCCTACACGACCAATACCGTCGACGACCACCTGCATGTGTTGTCGGATAGCGGCGCGAAACTGGCCATCGTTTCGACCGCAAGACTGGCGAAAAACCTTATTCCCGCCGCGAAGCGCGCCATGAATACCGATATCGTTGTCGCCATCGAACCGGTGGCGTCGGATGAACAGGGTATCCATATCGTTGGTTGGGAAGACACCCTGCAACGCGGTCGTGACATGCCGGACGACGTGGCCGAACGGATTGCGACCATCGACCGAACCACGACGAGCTGCATCATCTATACCTCCGGCACCGGCGGGCGCCCGAAAGGTGTGATGCTCAGCCACGGCGCGATCCTGTGCAATTGCAAGGGCGCGTATGACCTTGTCAGCGCCATTCCCGGGTTCGAGGTCGGCGCCGAGCGATTCCTATCGTTCCTGCCATTGTCGCATTCATACGAACATACGGCCGGGCTGATGTTCCCGATCACCATCGGCGCGCAGATATACTACGCCGAAGGGGTCGACCGGCTGGTCAACAACATGGCCGAAATATCGCCGACGATCATGACGGCGGTGCCGCGCCTGTACGAAGCGATCCATGCGCGGATCATGCGCGGTGTGGAACAGGCCGGCGGGCTGAAGCAGACCATGTTCACCAAAGCCGTCGACCTGGGCCGCAGAAAGCTTGAAGGGGACGGTACGCTGCCGTTTCTCGACCAGTTGCAGGACGGGCTGATGGAACGGCTGGTCCGCACCAAGGTGCGCGACCGTTTTGGCGGTAAACTGAAAGCTTTCGTTTCCGGCGGCGCGCCGCTGAATTCGGAAATTGGAACCTTCTTTCTGGCGCTGGGTGTCCGCATCCTGCAGGGCTATGGCCAGACAGAATCCGCCCCTGTCGTGAGCTGCAACCCGGCCCACCATATCCGCATTGATACGGTTGGCCCGGTGCTGACCGGGGTCGAGGTCAAGATTGCGGAAGACGGCGAGATCCTGGTGCGCGGCGAACTGGTGATGCAGGGCTACTGGCGCAATGACGAGGCCACGGCGGAAGTGCTGCGCGATGGTTGGCTGCATACCGGCGATGTCGGCGTCATCGATCCGGACGGCTATATCCGCATCACAGACCGCAAGAAGGATATCATCGTCAATTCCGGCGGCGACAACCTGTCACCACAGCGGGTCGAGGGCATGCTGACCATCGAACCGGAAATCGCGCAGGCGATGGTTTATGGCGACAAGCGCCCCCATCTGGTCGCCCTGCTGGTGGCGGAGGAAGGACAGGAAGACGGCTTGGGCGCAGCGGTGGCGCGCGTCAACGACAAGCTCAGCAATATCGAACGCATCCGCCGCTTCACCGTCGCCGACGAACCCTTCACCACCGACAACGAAATGATGACCCCCAGCATGAAGATCCGCCGCCACGTGATTGTTGCGAAATATGGCGACAAGCTGACGGCCCTGTATGGCAAGTGATGCCATGCGGGATGACGTGACGCCTGCGGCGCCCGTCCCGCAATCCGCCGTCATCGCCTACCGGCGGCGCTGGTGGCGCACCAGGGTCCTGCTGGTTACTTCGATGAATACGGGCCGCTGGGTGCTGCCCAAGGGACATATCGAGGACGGCATGACGCCGGGTGAATCTGCCGCCAAGGAAGCGCGCGAGGAAGCCGGCGTCGACGGCGTCGTCGATCCACACAGCATCGGCACCTACGATTACGACAAGAACGACCGCAAGGGCAGTGGCGGTCCGCGACGGGTGGAGGTGTTCGCCATGTCCGTCACCCGTGTCATGCGGGATTGGCCCGAAATGTATATGCGACAGCGCAAGTGGATGTCCGTGGACGCGGCGATTGCGGCTGTCGATGAAAAGCAGCTTAAAAAGCTGCTCGCGCGATTCGGCGAGATGATCGACAGCGCCTGACGCCGTCACCGCACGACGCTAAATCAGGGTGCCCTTGTCATCAACGCTATCCGCCACGTCGCGCAGCCTGGCCGCGTGGCGTTCCAGTTCCTCGGCCGCCCGGCGACGGCCGTTTGCATCCAGACTGTGCAGATCGATGCGGAACTGCATGTCTTCGGTTTCTGACTGCAGGTAGCGTTCCACGTCTTCCACCCGGTCGCCCGAAATACCCAGCACCGCATAACACTTCACCGGCGCGGCGATGCCTTTCGCGATAACCGGTTCCCGCGCCTCGCTGTCGATTTCATCGCGGACCAGTGACCAGGTTTCATGCGCCAGCATCACACCGTCCGGGTCGCAGGCGCCTTCCAGCCGTGCGGCCAGATTCACTTCCCCGCCGATAATCGTGTAATCCATGCGGACTTCGCTGCCGAAATTTCCGACATTGCAATAGCCGGTATTGATGCCGATCCGCATGTGGAACGGGCGCTCGTACCCAAGGTCGCGCCAGCGTTCGCGCAGGACTGCCATCCGCTGCTGCATGGCAATCGCCATCCGCACGCAGGTCAGCGCATCTTCCTGTACGCCTTTTGTCGTCGGGTCGCCAAAGAACAGCAGCATCGCATCGCCGATATACTTGTCGACCGTCGCACCGTATTCCAGCGCGATATTGGTCATCTCCGTCAGGTAATCATTCAGCAGGTTCGTAAGGTCTTCAGGCTGCAGGTTTTCGGTGGTCGAGGTGAAATCCTTGATATCGGAAAAGAAGACCGTCAGCTTCTTGCGGCTGGTCGAGATGACAACATCCTGTTCGCCACTGAAAATTGAATCATAGACCTGCGGTGAAAGATACCGCGACAGCTTGGTCGACAGTTCCGCCAGCAACCGGTTCTTTTCATCCAGCGCGGCAACCGCCTGCCGGCGCTGTTCCACCATCTCGTTGAATGTATCGCCCAGCGCACCCAGTTCGTCTTCGGTCTTCAAATCGATGCGGTGGCCGAAATTCCCCTGTGCGAATTGATCGATACCGCTCACCAATGACCAGAAGGCGCGAACAATCGAACGGGTCAGAACAAAGGTCGACAGCCCGGCGATGACCAGCACACCAACCGACATGGCCAGAATGACGATCAGGGCAATCCAGCTTGAATTTTCCGTGATTGAATAGGCCGACAGCTTGCGGTCACGCACAAAAGCCTGAATCCGGTTGTCGATGACATCGTCGAAATGTTCCAGATGGTCGCGATACCGGGACAGGGCATCGCGCAACTGGTCGGTCTGGGTGAGCAATGCCTGCCCCAGGGTCACCGACGCACTGAAATCGCGCACGATCCGGTCAAGCACCTGCCCCTCATCCGCCGAGAGTCTGGTTTTCCGGTAATCCGCCACAAAGCGGGCAAAATCATCAACGGAATCCTGCAGTTTTTCGAGTTGCCCCGGGTCACGATAAATGATGTAGCTTTCGATAGCGCCGAGCGCCTCGCCGATATTGACTTCCATATCCAGCGCGGCATGCAGTTTTGCCGCATATCCCGCCCGGCCCTTGCGCAGCGCCCCCTGCAGCCCTTCGTCGATCAGGGCATCGAGTTCCACCGCCGTTCCGCGGAATATGTCCAATCCTTCAGCCTGCAGGTTGACCAGGGCAATGATCTCCTCCCCCAGCGATTCATACGTCTGCTGCAAATCAAGAACCGCCGCTCCTTCCACCGTCATGGCGTCGCCCTGCAGCAGGGAATTGAAGGTCTGCGAAAATTTACGGAAATCTGCATTCGAATCCTGGAACTTTTCCAGGTAGCGCGCTTCGGGCGCGGCGACATAATTGTACAACGCCTGCGTTGCCTCGACGGCGTTGATTTCCATCTCCAGCACCGCCCGCTCCAGCGGGTCTTCGACCTCGATGACCTGCCGGACGATCTGCACCACCTGCAGCAGCAGGAAACTGGTCACGGCGCCGCTGATAACGAGCACCGCGACAAGCATCACCAGCGAACGCCACATGCGGCGCGATATCGACCGGCGACCCAGACGCGTGTGATCGGTCGCCGCAGTCTCGGGTTCCACAACCTCGGGCGCTGCCGCCGGGTCAGTCTCGGATTCGGAGGAATCAGTCATCGCAGCTCCGGCAGCGTATAGCCGCTATAGGTTTCGCGCAGTTCTGTCTTCAACACCTTGCCCGTCCCGCCGATTGGGAACGCATCGACGACGAGCACGTGGTCCGGCACCCACCACTTGGCCACTTTCGCGGCGAGGAATTCCAGCACATCCTCCCGGTCGGGCGTCCGCCCCGACGCGGCCGTTACCAGCAGCAACGGACGTTCATCCCATTTCGGATGGGCAACCCCGATAACCGCTGCCTGCGCGACATCAGGGTGGCTCATCGCAAAATCTTCCAGGTCAATTGAACTGATCCATTCTCCGCCGGATTTGATCATGTCCTTCTTGCGGTCAACGATCTGCATATAGCCGTCGGCGTCGACGGTCGCGACATCACCTGTGCCGAACCAGCCGTCACGGTGGGCCCCCGAATCCTCGTCCCCGAAATAGGCGCGGCAGACCCAGGGCCCCCGCACCTTCAACTCACCATGCGCCGTACCGTCATGCGGCTGGGCGGTGCCGTCATCGCCCTCGATCATCATCTCGACGCCAAAGGGCGGGCGGCCCTGCTTGGCGAGCACATTCATCCGGTCGTCTGCGGGCCAGTCGCGCATATGGGGCTTCAACGTGTTGACCGCACCGACGGGCGACATTTCCGTCATACCCCAGCCATGCCGTGCCTCGATCCCGTATTCGTTCGCCAGCAACTCTATCATCGAGCGCGGCGCCGCACTGCCGCCGACGATCATGCGCTGCATCGTATCGAGCCGTTTGTTGTTCTCGCCCATATAGCCCAGCAGCCCGTGCCAGATTGTCGGCACCCCGGCAGAGAAGGTGACACCTTCGGCATCCATGAGCGCCCACAGCGATTCACCGTCGAGCCGCGGGCCGGGCATGACCTGCTTCGCGCCGGTCATGGTCGCCGCATAGGGAATGCCCCAGGCATTGACGTGAAACATGGGGACGACGGGTAACACGGTTTCGGCATCCGACAGGCACAGCATCGACGGCATGGCGATCGCGTAGGAATGCAGGATCGTCGCCCGGTGTGAATACAATACCCCCTTGGGATGCCCGGTCGTGCCCGAGGTATAGCAAAGTGAGGACGCGGTATTTTCATCGAAGACGGGCCAGTCGAACGACTCGCTTTGCCCGTCCAGCAGTTCCTCGTAACAGATCGCGTTGGCCAGCGTTGTGTCCGGCATATGCGCCCGGTCGGTCATTACCACCACGCCTTCCAGCCCGGGCACGTGCGGCGCCACTTGCTCAATCAGTGGCAGGAAGGTCAGGTCGACAAAGACATAACGGTCTTCGGCATGATTCAGCAGATAGGCCATCTGATCCGGATGCAGGCGCGGATTCATCGTGTGGCATACCGCCCCCATGCCGGACGTCCCGAACCAGACCTCGTAGTGCCGGTAGCCGTTCCAGGCGATGGTGCCGATGCGATCGCCCGGCTTTATCCCAAGCCCGGTCAGGGCATTGGCCATCTGTTGCGCGCGACGGTGCGCGTCAGCATAGGTGTAACGGTGGATCGGTCCTTCGACGGTACGCGAGACGATCTCGGCCTCCGCATGGTTTGCCGCCGCATGCCGTATCAGCGACGATACCAGCAGCGGCATCTCCATCATCAGTCCCAGCATGTCGAATCCTCTCCTTACATCGCCGGCGCGGCTCCGGCTTCAACGGCATCCGCCAGCGCGCGCTGGTGGCCGCTGCGGCTTTGCGCTTCGATGAAGACGCGTGTGACCTCAGGGTAGTCCTGCTTGATCCGGGCTTCCAGTTCTGAAATCGTCGCCTGCAATGTATCCGCATCGATGTCGCCAGCGAAATCGAGACTGAGAGTAAGCAACACATCCACCGGCCCGAAATGCATTGTCAGAATTTCGTTTGAATGGTCGATGCGCGGGTCAGCATCCAGAATTTTCTCGATACCGGCGACGACTTCCGGGTGGGCGCCCTCGCCGATCAGCAGCCCCTTGCTTTCATAGGCCAGCAGCACCGCCGTCGCAGCCAGGATCACGCCGATCCCGATTGAAGCATAGGCATCGAATTTCGTATTACCGGTTATATCCGCCGCCGCAATTCCACACAGGGCGACGATCAGGCCCAGAATGGCCGCGCTGTCCTCGAACAGCACCGTAAACAATGTCGGGTCCTTGCTGCGCCGCACTTCGTCGAACAGGCTGCGATCACCCTGTACCCGGCGGAATTCACGATAGGCGACCGCCCAGGCAAAGCCTTCGAAGACCATGGCGAAACCGAGCACGATATAGTTCACCATCGGGTCTTTGACCGCGGTCGGGTTTCCCAGCTTGTGAACCCCTTCATAGATGGAAATCCCCGCACCACCGGCGAAGATCAGGATCGCAACAACGAAGGTCCAGAAATACAGCTCCATCCCATAGCCGAAGGGATGCCGTGCGTCCGCGGGCTTGCTCGCCTTCCGCACGCCGTATAGCAGCAGGACCTGGTTCCCGGTATCAACAACGGAATGTACTGCCTCGCTCAACATGGCCGAACTGCCGGTGGTGAAAGCGGCGCCGAATTTGGTCACGGCGATCAGGGCGTTCCCCACCAGCGCCGCGTATATGACCTTCTTGGATGCGGAACTGGCCATGTGGCGCGATCAGGCCACGACTTCGAAGAAGGGCCGCGTGCCGGCAACCGTTGTGCGATGCATCCGGCGGCGTGAACCCTTTTCGTCGAACGGGCACGCCTTGTGCATCGAATTACGATTGTCCCAGATGATCACATCGCCGGGCGCCCATTTATGGACATAGGTGAATTCCGGCCCGGTCGCGAATTCCAGGATTTCCGCCAGGACCTTCTGGCTTTCCGCATCGTCCACACCTTCGAAGCGGCGAATCCAGACTTCAGACAGAAACAGCGACGGCCGGCCGTTGACCGGATGGCTGCGCACCACGGGATGCGCGATCGGCGGCACCTTGGCTTTCTGCTCCGCGGTCAGCGCCGGCCGGTCGCGATGCGCCTGCTCGTAATACCAGACATAGTCGAACACCGCGCGCTTGCCCTGCAGCCACAGTTTGCGGTCTTCCGGCAGTGCCGCATAGGCCGCACTCATACTCACAAAGGACGTCTCGCCGCCTTCTTCGGTGCATTCCAGGCAATGGAACACCGAGCCCATGCTTGGTTCGTCCAGATAGGCAAGATCCGAATGATACTGTTTCGACCCGCCAAAGGCGCCGATATGCTTGCCGTTCTCGATAATATTGGAAACGACGAAGATTTCCTTGTGGCCCGGCAGGCAGAAATTGCTGAGAACGTGGTCCTCCAGCGATCCAAGCTGACGGCTGAAGGCGATATGCTGTTCGGGCGAAATATCCTGCCCGCGGATCAGCACCACGGCGCGGTCGGCCAGGGCGTGCTCCAGCGCCGCGATATCGGCATCGGCAACGGGCCGCGAAAGGTCCAGCCCCTGCGCTTCCGCCCCGATATGTGCCGTAAGGTCGGTGAAAGTAATTGCTGTCATGGGGAACCTCCCTGCTGCCCGATAATACGCGATAACGCCATCGCCTCGGACCGTAACGTGAAGAAGGCATGGCGGGCAAGGCGACAGAGGATTTTCCATCCGGGTCTTGTCCCTTGTGTTGCGACGCAGCATATTGCACCCGTACAACACGGGACAAACCACTCTATCGTGCAAATGGAGGTCGCTTCATGGTGGACGCAGCCGATAAGAAACCCGGGGCTTTCCGCGCCGTCAGACGGTATATCCTGATCGGCCTGCTGACCGCCGCGCCGCTCGCCATTACCTTCCTCATTCTCGAATTCCTGTTCACGCTGCTGGCAGATATCGGCGAACCCTGGATTCGCGGGCTGGCGCGCGGGGTCCGGCAACAGAACCCGGCCCTCGCCGACCTGATGGTCAACGAAGTACTGATGTCGATTACCGCCTCGCTGATCGTCCTGCTGGTTCTGTTACTGCTGGGCTGGGCGACGGGGCGGGTGGTCGGGCAGCGGCTGATCCGCCTGTTCGAACAGTTGATCAGCGCCATCCCCTTCGTCGACAGCGTCTATCACGCCACGAAGCGGTTCGTGTCCGTCGCCAGCTCCTCACCGGAGGGCGGGCGTGGCGTCGTGCTGATCGACTTTCCATCGCCCGGCATGAAGGCCATCGGCATCCTGACCCGCACACTGCACGACTCGGACACGGGTGAGGAACTCGCCGCCGTCTATGTCCCCACCGCGCCGAACCCGACCTCGGGCTATATCGAGATCATGCCGATGGACAGGGTCACCCATACCGACTGGACCTTCGACCAGGCCATGTCCTTTATCGTCACCGGCGGTTCCAGCTCCCCCGACGATATCCAGTACAGCCGCGAGAAGGGCACCCGCAAAGGGGCGTAGCCATCAATAATTGTCAGAAAACACAGCTGACACCGGCACCCCATTGTCGTTATTGCAAGGCGACAATTATCTTAGTGACAACTTCTCGGATGGCGTCGTCCTTCCCATTCTCGGTCGAGAAAGGATGCGCCGCTGATTCCCCTTCAACCTGAAAGCTGGTGACCAGATTTCCCGTCCGCTGTTCCACCAGTTGAACGGAACAACGCAATTTGTTTGCCCCCGCGAGAACCCCGAAAAATATTCTTGCGCCTTGCGACACTTCATTGGTGTCCAGAACCTGGACTTTCATGGTGTAATCGCCAGTTTCCTGCGGATGAAGAACATGCTTGAAGACTGCTTCGCTGACCAGGCGACCAAACATTTCACCACGGAGCCGCTGGATCATGGCGACCGAATTGTCGTCCTTGTCCGATTCGACAATGAGAGAGACCGTCTTTCCGGGGGGGATAGACCCTGATTTTGCCTGATCAAGTGCCAGTTTTCCTGAGGAACTGCAGGCGCCAAGCAGCAGGACGAGCAATAGCACTGCGCAACTCCGCGCCACCGATAAAAATTGCATGAGTATTTCCCCTGTATGATTTTTTTCAAGACATACACGCTAGGGTATTCGCTCGTCCAGTGCGCTAAGCACTCAGGAACAGTCGCGTGCGAGATACGCCGTTTCTTTGCGGCTTTGTTTCCTGTATTCCGTCAGCATCGACATAGCGCAGGAGGATCACCATGGCGCAACACCCCCAATACGAAGCCATCGTCTTTGACCTGCTGACGGCGCTGCTCGATTCCTGGACATTGTGGAACGATGTCGCCGGGTCGGAAGAAGCCGGGCGGCGCTGGCGCGGTGAATACCTGAAGCTGACCTATGAATGCGGCCCCTACCGCCCGTATGAGGACATCATTCGCGAGGCCGCCGACCGGGCCGGTATCCACCCTGACGTGGCCGAAACCCTGATGGTGCACTGGCCGGGCCTGCGCCCGTGGCCGGAATCGGCGGAAGTGTTCGGCAGCCTGTACACCTTCGGCATACCGATGGGGATCGCCACCAATTGCTCCAACGCGCTGGCCGAACAGGCCGTCAAATGCGCCAATGCTCCCTTCGCCGCGGTGGCAACGGCGGAATCCGCCGGCTTCTACAAACCCCGGCCCGAACCCTACCTGCAGGTGCTGGAAAAACTCGGCACCGACCCGGCCAAAACCCTGTTCGTCGCCGGTTCCGCCGCCGATGTGCCGGGCGCGACCGCGGTCGGCATGCCGGTCTACTGGCATAACCGCGTCGGCCTGCCCGCCGTCGATGACGTGAAACCGATGCGCACTGAACGCTCGCTGCTGCCTATCCTGGAACTGTTCTGAGGAGGGAATGACCGATGGATGACCGCATCTTCCACCTTTTCGCCGATGGCCCGGCGCCCGTTGCGCCCTATAGCCATGCCGTCACCACCGGTGACTGGATTTTCGTTACCGGGCAATTGCCGACGGGCGCGGAGGGCGACCCGATCCCGGAATCGATCGAGGACCAGACGCACAAGGTCATGGCGAACCTGAAATCCGTGCTGGCCGGCTGTGGCGCGGAGCTGGATGCGGCGGTCAGCGTGCGTATTTTCCTGACCCGGTTCGAAGACGAATACGACGTCATGAACGCGGTCTATGAAACCTATTTTCCGGCCGACCGGCGACCGGCTCGCACCACGGTCGGCGTGACGGCGCTGGCACGAGGCTGCCGGGTGGAAATCGACCTGATCGCAAGGCGGCGCGCGTAGCAGGCAAACGCCGAATCTCCGCAGAAACGGCGGAAATATCGATGAATGCCCGTTGATGCCAATCGACACCAATCGATGGTAAATGAAGTGGATGGACACCCGGGCCTTCGCGACCGAACACCCTGACACGCAATGATCGTACGAATGATATGCATTACGTGAAACATTCGAACCTGACTTCCCCATAACGCGCATCGGGATTGCGTCCTGGGGTGCAAACCGCCAAATCAGTTTGAAATACAGTCGCGGCGAAGTACCTTTTTAAAGGTACCGTGTTGTTAATGGAGCGCACGGGCTGGCTGTATCGAGGGGATTTTCATGGCTGAAACCGCCGTTTCGCTGGATGATAAATACGCGCTGGAGTCCGGCCGCGTCTTCATGACCGGGGTTCAGGCCCTGGTGCGGCTGCCGCTGATGCAGCGGCAACGCGATGTCGCGGCGGGCCTGAACACGGGCGGTTACATCACCGGCTATCGCGGTTCGCCGCTCGGCGCGCTGGACCAGCAGCTATGGCAGGCCAAGCGCTTCATCGAAAAGAACCACATCCATTTCGAGCCGGGCGTGAACGAGGACCTTGCTGCCACCGCGATCTGGGGCAGCCAGCAGCTCAACCTGTTCCCCGACGGCAATTACGACGGCATCTTTTCCATGTGGTACGCGAAAGGGCCCGGTGTCGACCGGTCCGGCGATGTGCTGCGCCACGGCAACCTGGCCGGGTCGTCGGAACATGGCGGCGTGCTGCTGCTGTCCGGCGATGACCATACCTGCAAGTCGTCCACCACCGCGCACCAGACCGAATACGCCTATATGGATGCGATGATCCCGGTGCTGAATCCGTCGGGCGTGCAGGAATTCCTCGACATGGGCATGTATGGCTGGGCGATGTCGCGCTATTCCGGCTGCTGGGTGTCGTTCAAGGTGATTGCCGAAACGGCGGACAGTTCGGCCTCGGTCTATGTCGATCCGCACCGCGTGGATATCAGAATCCCGACCGATTACGACATGCCCGCCGAAGGGCTGAATATCCGCTATCCCGATGACGCCCTGGCGCAGGAAGAACGGCTGCACAAGCACAAGCTCTATGCCGCACTTGCCTTTGCCCGCGCCAACAACCTGAACCGGGCGGTGATCGACGGGCCGAACCGGCGTTTCGGCATCGTCACCGCGGGCAAATCCTATCTGGATGTGATGCAGGCGCTGGAGGACCTCGGCATCGACGAGGCCTATGCGCGCAAGATCGGCCTGTCGGTCTACAAGGTCGGCATGACCTGGCCGCTGGAGCCCGAAGGCATACGGCGCTTCGCCGAAGGGCTGGAGGAAGTCCTTGTCGTCGAGGAGAAACGCGCCCTGATCGAAAACCAGCTCAAGGAACAGCTTTATAACTGGCGCGAGGATGTGCGCCCCCGCGTGATCGGCAAGTTCGATGAAAACCGCAACTGGATCCTGCCGTCGAACGGGGAATTGACCCCCGGCCCGATTGCCAAGCTTCTTGCCCGTCGTATCGCCCGCTTCCATACCAGCGAGAAGATCGAGGAACGGGTCCGCTTCCTGGATATCAAGGATCAGTCGCTGGCGGCGATCAATCCGCCGATCACCCGCACGCCCTATTTCTGTTCGGGGTGTCCACATAATACGTCGACCAAGGTGCCCGAGGGCAGCCGCGCGCTGGCCGGGATCGGTTGCCACTACATGGCGCAATGGATGGACCGGAACACCGAAACCTTCACGCATATGGGCGGCGAAGGGGCGAGCTGGCATGGCCAGGCGCCGTTCACCAGCACCAAACATGTCTTCGCCAATATCGGCGATGGCACCTATTATCATTCCGGCTTGCTGGCGATCCGGGCCGCGGTCGCCGCCGGCAACAACATCACCTACAAGATCCTGTTCAACGATGCCGTCGCGATGACCGGCGGGCAGCCGGTCGGCACCGCAATTTCAGTGCCCCGGATCACCCATCAGCTGTTCGGCGAAGGCGTCGGTCGTGTCGTTGTCGTTTCCGACGAGCCGGAGAAATACAGCCGGCAATCAGGCCTTGCCGAAGGCGTGACCGTCGAACATCGCGACCAGCTGGACCGTATCCAGCGCCAGTTGCGGGACGTCGAAGGTGTCACCGCCATCATCTACGACCAGACCTGCGCGGCCGAAAAACGCCGCCGCCGCAAGCGCGGCACCTTCCCCGATCCGGCCCGGCGCGTCATCATCAACGAGCTGGTCTGCGAAGGCTGCGGCGACTGTTCGGTTGCGTCCAACTGCCTGTCGGTCGTGCCGAAAGAAACCGAATTCGGCCGCAAGCGGACCATCGACCAGTCGACCTGCAACAAGGATTTTTCCTGCCTGAACGGGTTCTGCCCCAGTTTCGTAACCGTTGAAGGCGGCGCATTGCGCAAGCCGGAACCGGCCGCCCGCAAGACACAGACGGACCTGTTCGAGGTGCTGCCCGACCCGGTACTGCCGACGACCGACACCCCCTACGGTATCCTGATCACCGGTGTCGGCGGCACCGGGGTTGTGACCATCGGTGCGCTGCTGGGTATGGCTGCCCATATCGAGGGAAAGGGCTGTTCGGTGCTGGACATGACCGGACTGGCGCAAAAGGGCGGCGCGGTCATGACCCATGTGCGGATCGGCAATACGCCGGAAGACATTCACGCCGTACGGCTGGCATCCGGCGGCGCAAAGGCCGTAATCGGTTGCGACATCGTGGTAGCGGCGGGGCCGGATGCGCTGTCGAAGGTCGCGCCGGGTGAAACGGCGGTCTTCATCAACACGCATGAAACCATTACCGGCGATTTCACGCGCGACCCGGATATGCAGTTCCCGGAAGACGACCTTGAAAAAAGCATCGCCGCCATCGCCGGTGACGAACACACCGATTTCATCGAAGCCACACGGCTGGCGACGACGCTGATGGGCGATTCCATTGCGACCAACATGTTCATGCTGGGCTATGCCTGGCAAAAGGGTGCGGTTCCGGTTTCCCTGAAATCAATCGAACAGGCTATCACGCTGAACGGCATCGCGGTGGAAGCCAACAAGGCCGCCCTGCTATGGGGACGGCGCGCCGCACATGACCGGAACGCCGTGGACCGGGCCGCCGGTCCCGCTGCAGCCGAACCCGAAGGTTTTGCCACAACACTGGAAGATGTCGTCAAGCGCCGCATCGATTTCCTGACTGCCTATCAGAACGAAGCCTATGCCCGGCGGTACAAGGACCTTGTCGTACGCGTACAAACAGCGGAAGCCCACGCCCTGCAGGGCACCGATGCCCTGGTGCAGACGGTGGCCCGGTATTACTTCAAGCTGCTGTCTTACAAAGATGAATATGAAGTCGCCCGGCTGCACACGGATACCAGCTTCCTGAATGCCGTACGCGAACAATTTACCGGCGACTACAAGCTGAACTTTCATCTGGCACCACCACTGACCGCCGAGCGCGACATGGACACGGGTCGCATGATCAAGAAGGCGTACGGCCCCTGGATGCTGCGGGTATTCGGTGTGATGGCCAAGCTGAAATTCCTGCGCGGCACCGCCTGGGACCCGTTCGGACGCAGCGACGAACGCCGCCAGGAGCGCACGCTGATTACCGAATATGAAGCGGTGATCGAGGAACTGCTGGCCGGACTGACCCCGGCCAATCATGCGGTCGCCGTTGAAATCGCGGAAATTCCCGAACATATCCGCGGTTATGGCCATGTGAAGGATCGCCATATCGCCGACGCCAAGGCGAATGAGGCGGCGCTTTTGACCCGGTTCCGCGATCCGGATCAGCAGGCCGACGCGGCGGACTGACCGAACCGGTTGCTGCCTTAAAAATTCCGCAATTCCGCCCCTTCACCGCCCCGCTTTCACCCGATCATTCAGGGCATAAACGGGAAAGGGATGGAAGCCATGAAAAAACGGGCCATTACGCTATGTTTCGCCATCGGATACGTGGTCGTGCCGGCAATGGCGGTTTTCCTGCAGGCATACCTGTCAGACCGCGTGGTCGTCGCGAGCCACTACATTGAGCAGCATTACCCGATCGCCACGCCGGCAACCTATCACACCGGCCGGAAATCCAAGGAAAAGCCTGTCAGCCTGTAGCGAACCGTCTACAGCATGCCGAGCGCGGCCTTGTAGGTGTCGATCAGCGCTTCGAGTTCCTGACGGTCACCGGTTTCCATTTTCCGCAGCCGGATGATCTGGCGCATGATTTTGACGTCGAAGCCATTGCCCTTGGCTTCGGCGAAAACTTCGCGGATATCCTCGGCCAGCGCCGCTTTTTCTTCTTCCAGCCGCTCGATCCGTTCGATCAGCGAGCGTAATTGATCACCCGTGACTCCGCCGACATCCGCCATTATTCCGTCTCTCCCGTGTATTCAGGTTCTGCCAAATTGGGCACCCGCTTTAATACGCCGTTCCCGCCTACGGCAAGGCATTTTTTAAACCCTTATCCAGGGCTTTCGTTCTCATCCTCGCCGTAGATGCCCGCATCCACACGTTTTGGGCCATCATATCGGCCAACCGCATCATCAACCGCTGCCGCCGGATCGACATGACGGGACGTTCCGGTTTCCGAATCGGTCACGAACAGCACGCCATGTCGCACCCGCACGCTCAAACCGCTTTCCACATCGTCACCGATTTCGATTTCGTCAGCATCGGTCGCCCGGCGCAGCCCCGGCCGCCATTGCCAGACGATATCGGCCTGGTCCAGTTCCTCGCCGACAAAATCGATCAGATCACGATCACTGGCTGCCGGCAGACCAAGCCGTCGCCGTTGCCAGGCGACCCAGGATCGGACGCCCCACCGGTAAAACAGGGGCAGGTACAGCGGAAATGCCAGCGCAAACAGCGCGAAAAGCTCCAGCCCCGCCCAGCGCGGCTGAAGATACCAGATCAGCAGCAATGCGGCGGTAATCGACGCCAGGGTGATAGCATATAGCCTGAACGCCATACCGCTGCCGCGCCTGCCGCCTAGTGCGAGTCCTTGAACTTATCCAGTTGTGCGGCGGATGCTTCCTTCTGGTATTTCGATTTCCACTCGCCATAGGGCATGCCGTAGACGATCTCGCGCGCGTCCTCATAGCCCAGCTCCAGCCCCTTTTCCTGCGCGGCGGCCGTGTACCATTTGGACAGGCAGTTGCGGCAGAAGCCGGAAAGGTTCATCAGGTCGATATTCTGGACATCCGTGCGTTCGCGCAGATGCGCCACCAGCGTGCGGAATGCGGCAGCTTCAAGTTCCGTCTGGGTCTGTTTGTCGATATCGGGCATGTTCAATCCCTCCTGTTAGCCAAGGCGTGTTCTGTCACTAATCTGGCGTGTGACTGACGGTTTTGCCAGCCCCTACGGGGGCCACGCCATACATGGTCTCATCGGCCAGCCAGTCAACCACGGCGTTCAGTGCTTCTGCTTCACCGGCGCCGGCTGCTTTTGCAGCATGGTAACGGGCGATCTGCTGGTGAGCACTGGTACCCCGGGCGACGATATCGCGCGCATGCGCCACCTCGGCCACGCAATCCAGCCGTTCCGCATCCTCCTGGATCAGGTCCAGAATTTCGTCCAGCAGGACCGAATAGTCGACGACCTGCCCGCGGCCGAAATCAACCAGCCCGCGATCGATGCCGTAACGCTGGCCGCGCCAGCGATTTTCCCGCACCAGCATGTTCGAATAGATCCGCCAGCGCTGATTGCTGCGGCGCAGACGCGCGAGCATCGACAGCAGGCAGGCATACAGCGCGGCCACGGCGATTCCATCATCCAGCCGCGTGCAGATATCAGCAATCCGCATTTCCAGTGTCGGGAACTTCGAATGCGCGCGGATGTCCCACCATATCTTGCTTGCATCCTCGATCAGCCCCGCCTGGACCATCACATCGATATGGCGCAGGTATTCCGCATGGCTGTCGAAACGTTCGGGCAGGCCGGTGCGCGGCAGTTCATCAAACACGCTGAGCCGGTAACACATCAAGCCGGTCAGGCGGCTTTGCCAGAAGGGAGAGGACGTTGTCAGCGCCAGAAGATGCGGCAGGAAATAACTGACCTGATTCATAAGGTCGTTGCGCAGCTCCGTATCCTCGATCCCGACATGCACATGCATGCCGCAGATCAGCAAGCGCTGCGCCACCTGCTGCATGTCCTCCGCCAGCACATTGTAGCGGTCCCCTTCGGTATGCTGCTGCAGGCTCCACTCGGCGAAGGGATGGGTCGACGCCGCGATAGGCCGCAAACCATGCGTCGCGGCAGCGGCGGCGACACAGCCCCGCAAATGCGCGATGCGCTGGCGCGCTTCGGCGATGGAATGACACACCGGCGTACCAACCTCGATCTGTGCGCGCAGAAATTCCGGTGTCACCGCACCACCGCCATCGCCGATGAGCGTGCTGCATTCTTCCAGAATCGCGCGCGGTGGATCCACCGCCAAGTCGCGGGTTTCCGGATCGATCAGCAGGTACTCTTCCTCGATACCAATGGTCAGCGGAAAATCAGCATCCGTCATTGGCCCGGCCCAGTGCCGCTGAATGGAACGTACAGTCCGTCATCGGCCAGCACCGATTCCAGGGCATCGGCGATCAGCCCGGCCCAGTGTTCCGCCCCGTGATGCGTATCGATCAGGTCCTGCCGGATCTCCAGCAGGATATTCGGGCGGCCCTGCGGCATGGCATGGGTTTCAATCGTATTACCGAACAGGTCGTAGCCGGAATACGGCAGGTTGTCGCCGACGGTGATATCGGTGTTACGCGCCAGCGCCGCCATGAGCGGCCGGGCAATGCGCGCATCATCATTGTACAGCACGCCGATATGCCAGGGGCGCTCCGCCCCTTTCATCACCGGTGTGAAACTGTGAACGGACACGACGGCCGGAACCTGCACCGGACGTTCCGCCAGCACCTGTTCAACAGTGTCGTGGTAGGGGCGATAGATTTCCGTCACCCGCGCGGCAGTCTGCGCATCGCTCAGCCGCCGGTTGCCGGGAACGACGACCCCGTCACTGATTTCCCGAATTGAGGTCAGGTCGTCCAACGGTCGGTTCAGGTCGATGACCAGGCGGGAAAACCCGGCCAGCACGGCGGGGGCATTCATCCGCACGGCCAGCCTGTCCGCCACATCCGCCGCACCAATATCCCAGGCGATATGCCGCGCCAGCACCGACGGGTCGAGCCCCAATCCGTGCAATGCCGTCGGCACCGCGCTGCCACCATGGTCACAGACAATGGCGAAACGGGCCTGACTTTGCCGATTGCGGACCGACACCGCCGCCCGGTCATCCGGGCGCAGCAGTTTGTCATGCAGTATTTCAGAGGTCGCGTTCATGGACATTCCCCGAATATAGCAATTCGGAACCGCCTTACCAGTACGGCCCTGTAATACAGCCCCGATTTCTGGCACTCTGCGCCGCAAATGTGGCGGGACACCGCGTACCGCGCCGCATAGAGGGGGCAAACCATGGCAGAAGCAATACTCCGCAACCGCATCGCCAGCCGGGTTGCCGACAGCTTCATACTGGAAGCACGATCCGGCGCCCGTCAGAATGTGATTGCACGCACGATTGCACTTTCGCTTATCGCCGCATGGCTCACGATCCAGACCCCTTTCCCGGCGGCGCTGTTCTATATCGGTCTGCTGATGGCGTTCATTTTGATCGGCCTGGTCCAGAACCTCGTCGCCAATCGCTTTCCGACATATGACTGGCCGCAATACCTGATCATCATGCTGGACGCTGCATTGCTGGCCTATACCATCATCGCACCGAACCCACTGTCGACAGACGGCTGGCCACGGCAGGTCCCGACCCAGAACGGATCGTTCCTGTATTTCTTCGTCATGCTGGTCGGTACCCTGCTGTCCTACGACCCACGCCGCGTACTCTGGGCCGGCCTTTGTATTGGCGCCAGTTACGCCGCAAGCCTCCTCTGGGTGCTCAACCTGCCGGAAACATTTACCCCCGCCAGCATGCCGGACTGGGGCACCATGACATTGCGCGAACAGGCCGACATCGCCGCCCATCCCAACTTCGTGCTCCCGCGATTGCCGATACGCGATCTGATCCTGTTGACGATCACCTCCGGCATCCTGGCCGCCGTTGTCTGGCGCATGCGGCGGCTCGTCCTGCGGCAAAGCGAAACCGAACGTCAGCGCGCCAACCTGGTCCGTTACTTTTCACCGGAAATCGCCTCCGAGCTGGCCGAAAGTGACAAACCGCTGGGCGATTTCCGGGAACAATCAACGGCGGTCCTGTTCGCCGATATTGTCGGCTTCACGCGACTGGCCGAACAGATGGGACCGGTGCCGACCATGAAGCTGCTGCGCGAATTTCACGGCCGCATGGCGGCGCAGGTCTTCGCCAATAACGGCACGCTGGACAAGTATATCGGGGATGCGGTCATGGCGACCTTCGGCTCGCTGCACCAGAGCGAGACAGACGCCGCAGACGCAATCGCCTGCATTCATGCCATGATCGACGCGGTCACGGAATGGAATGCCATGCGCGTCGCACAAGGCGAACCACCCGTACGGGTCGGAATCGGCGCCCATTTCGGTACGGTCGTCGTGGGCGATATCGGCGACGAAAGACGCCTCGAATTCGCGGTGATCGGCGACTCGGTAAATGTTGCAAGCCGCATGGAACGCATGACACGGGAATTCGACGTCCGCGCCGTGCTGAGTGACGATCTTGTATACGCCGCCCGAACCAGCAGTGACACGGCAGCGCTTTCGGGCATGGAAGAAGCCGGTACCGTGGCTATCCGGGGCCGTGAAGCCCCGATGAAGGTATGGACGATCGCCTGATCCGGCTCAGGACGCCCCAACCATCCGATTCCAATCCGAAAAATTTCGGCCCTGCAGGTAATAAAATTACGCATATTTACGCCAGTGCAATATTTTCTGTGCTAGGCATTGGCAAAATTGCACTCCCTGAACAGGTGACTTATGAGAAGACTGCACCGAACCAAGATCGTTGCCACGCTTGGCCCCGCCAGTTCTACCGAAAAAACCATCGCGGACCTTTTCGAGACCGGCGTAGACGTTTTTCGACTGAATTTCAGCCACGGTACCCAGGAGGACCACCGGAAAAATTACGACATTATCCGGAAACTGGAACGCAAGACCGGCCGCCCCATCGCCGTATTGATGGACCTGCAGGGCCCGAAACTGCGGATTGGCACGTTTGCCGACGGCCCAATCACCCTGAAGGACGGCGACACCTTTCGCCTCGACCAGAAGGACGAACCCGGCGACCAGAATCGCGTCAGGCTGCCGCACAAGGAAATCTATCAGGCGATAGCGGTCGATACCGACCTGCTGCTGGATGACGGCCGCGTTCGCCTGCGGGTGACGGATTGCAGTGACGACCATGCGAATTGTGTGGTCATCACCGGCGGCGCCCTGTCGAATCGCAAGGGCGTGAATGTCCCCGGCGTGGTGCTGCCACTCTCGCCATTGACGCCGAAAGACCAGGACGACATGCGCTTTGGCCTGGACCTCGGGATCGACTGGTGCGGGTTGTCTTTCGTGCAGCGGCCGGAAGACATCGCCGAAGCACGCAAGCTGATTGCCGGTCGTGCCGCGATCATCGCGAAACTCGAAAAGCCGGCGGCAATCGACCGACTGGAAGAAATCATCGAGCTGAGCGACGCTGTCATGGTTGCCCGTGGCGACCTGGGCGTCGAAATGCCGCCGGAAGACGTACCGGTATTGCAGAAGCGGATCATCCGGGCCTGCCGGCAGAACGGCAAACCGGTTGTTGTCGCAACCCAGATGCTGGAATCGATGATTGATTCGCCGACGCCGACCCGCGCCGAAGCTTCCGACGTCGCGACCGCCGTGTATGACGGCGCGGATGCCGTGATGCTGTCTGCGGAAACGGCGGCGGGACAATATCCGGTAGAGGCCGCCAGCATGATGAACCGCATCATCGAACGGGTGGAGGTCGCACCAAGTTACCGACGCGCCATCGATACGGAGGAACTGGAACCCGAAGCCACGGCAGCCGACGCGATCAGCGCCGCCGCCCGTCAGGTCTCGCACACACTTTCCGCCGCCGCCATCGTCACCTTCACCACCTCGGGCTCAACAACCTTGCGCGCTGCGCGCGAACGACCGGAAGTCCCGATCATCTGCCTCACACCGGTTATCGAAACCGCACGGCGCCTGGCCATAGCATGGGGCGTGCATTCCGTTCATTCCAGCGATGCACGGAATTTCCAGGACATGGTCGTGAAGGCCAGCCACTTCGCGATGGCCGACGGGTTTGCGAATGCGAATGACCGCATTATCATAACGGCGGGCGTTCCCTTCGGCACGCCTGGTGCGACCAACGTATTGCGTATTACTCGCGTTGGGAATGAACCGCGCTGAACGAATCCGCAGACAAGAAAGTTTTGATATGACAGGGAAAATTGATGCCGCATCGCTAAAGGCCATGATCAATGACGGCCAGGAACTGGCCTTGCTTGACGTGCGCGAACATGGCCAATACGGCGAAGGGCACCTGCTGTTCGCGGTTTCAATACCCTATAGCGTGCTGGAATCGGAAATCGCCGCGCGGGTTCCCCGCCGGTCCGTCCGTATGGTTCTGGTCGATGGCGGCGATGGCGTTGCGGAAAAAGCCGCGGCGCGTATGTCCCGGGTCGGCTATACGGATGTTTCGATTCTGGAGGGCGGCATCGATGCCTGGGAGAAGGCAGGCTATGTCATCTTCAAGGGCGAGAGCGTCCCCAGCAAGGCGTTTGGCGAGGTCGTGGAGCATGCCTGCCATACACCGTCGATTTCCGCCGATGAACTGCAGGCAATGTTCGACGCGAAAGACGATATCATCGTGCTCGATAGCCGGACACCGGACGAATACAACCGCATGAGCATTCCACACGGGATCAATGTTCCCGGTGCCGAACTAGCCTATCGGGTCCATGATCTCGTCCCGTCGCCGGATACCCTTGTCGTCGTGAACTGCGCCGGGCGAACCCGCAGCATTATCGGGGCACAATCGCTGATCAATGCCGGCATTCCGAACAAGGTCGTGGCATTGCGTGGCGGCACCCAGGGCTGGGTCCTGTCGGGGCGCGAACTGGCACACGGCGCCAGCGACTCCTTCGGGCCGGTGACACCCGGTGGACAGGAAAAAGCGAACCAGGTCATGGCCTCCGTCCGCCAGCGCTATGACGTAAAGTCCGTTGACCGCGCGACCCTCGAAAAATGGCGCGGCGAAACGGATCAGCGCACCTTGCATATCGTCGATGTGCGGGACGAATCGGAATATGCCGCCGGTCACCTGCCCGGTGCCATTTCCGCGCCGGGTGGCCAGCTTGTCCAGGCGGCCGACCGCTGGATCGGCACGCGCGGCGCACGGGTCGTGCTGGTAGACGACACGGAAGTCCGCGCAACGATGACCGCGCACTGGATGGTACAGATGCGCTGGGACGTATACGTACTGGAAGGCGGCATCGGCAGTGACGGCACCGAAACCGCCGCGCCGAAACGGCAGATGCTGGGTGCGGAAGATTACGTCATCGACGAAATCAGCCCGCAGGAACTTGCCGCGGCACTGGAAGCCGGCGAGGTCGTGACGGTCGATATCGATGTGTCGACGCTGTATCGCGAAGGGCATATTCCCGGCGCTGTCTGGGCGATCCGTCCGCGCATCGCGGAAACCTTCGCCGCCCTGCCCAAGGGCAAGAAAATCGTGCTGTATTCCGAACACGAAACCCGTGCCCGCCTTGCGGTGCCGGATGCCAAGGCAGTCGCCGACGTTCCCGTCGCCCTGCTAACCGGCGGACGCGAAGCATGGAAACAGGCAGGCTTTTCAGTCGAAGCCAGCCCCGGCACGCCGCCGGATTCCGAATGTCTCGATTTTCTGTTCTTCGTACATGACCGCCATCACGGCAATCAGGATTCGATGCGGGCCTATCTTGCCTGGGAGGAACAGCTTCCGGCGCAAAT
>Ga0222651_1000070_pt1 | contig 74324 bp, 66 predicted proteins | sample AntAcemetagen369_FD_179855 | JGI IMG/M metagenome (GOLD analysis project Ga0222651, IMG submission 179855) | Saline water microbial communities from Ace Lake, Antarctica - #369 | ecosystem: Environmental > Aquatic > Non-marine Saline and Alkaline > Saline | place: Antarctica: Ace Lake...
CTCCAAAATGCAGGCGTGCTGCGGAAACGATTGGACGAGATTTTCGCGGAGGATCCGCAGGCTGATGTGATTATCGGAGGCGATCTCAATGCGCATTATAATCAGAAAGCGCGATACCCGCAGATGCCCCGAACGGGAATCGACGATGTGCTGAAGGCTCAGGGTAATGAGCAGGCGATGCAAACCGGCGAAGCCGATCTCTATAATCTGTGGTTTGAATTGCCCGAAAAATTGAGAGGGAGTGACACGTATCGGGGTGAATGGGGTACGTTGATGCACTTGATCATTTCACGTGGTCTCTACGATCAGTCAGGGATCCAGTATCAGGACAATTCGTTTGGTCTCGCTCGTATGGTCGGTCTCAATGCGGATTCGGCGGGCGCGCCCTTCCGCTGGTCTGCCGGGGGCGAAAAAGGGGCAGGGTATTCTGACCATTTGCCGATCTATGCGCATTTCCGCACTCTCCCGCGGGCGCTACCCGGGCAATGGATGCCCCTGACTAATCCCTCGACGGGAGAGATGCCGGGACGTGCTTGGTTGGTGGACTACTCCCGAGTAGATTTGAATCAGGCCATGAATTTGGCGGCTTTGGCGAAAGACGTCGATATTGAGAACGGGTCTTGGACGGGGACACTTTTTAAAGTGAAAGGGTCTGCGATTCTGGGTCGAGACTTGAAAGTTCACGTGCGAGGGAAGTCGTTCGGCATCTATGCCCCGCAGCGGGAGATCCGTGATTTGCTGATGGCGCAAAGCGTGAAGGGGAAGGTTTTTAGTTTCTACGGTGAGTTAGGGACTTACCAAGGAAACTGGCAATTTGTGGTAAAGGATGCCAAGTGGGTGCAGTGAAAAAACCAACGCTTTACACCTACGCGAAATGTTCAACCTGCCGCAATGCAGTCAAATGGATGCGGGAGCAAGGACTCGAGTTTGCGGAAAAACCGATTCGGGACAGCCCTCCGAGTAAGGCGGAACTGAAGCGAATGTTGGGGTTTCAGGACGGGGTGTTGAAGAAGCTCTTTAACACGTCGGGAGGAGACTATCGCGAATTAAAACTGGGGCCCAAGCTTGCTGATATGACGGAGAAGCAGGCGTTCGAGTTGTTGGCCGGCAATGGCAATTTGGTGAAGCGCCCGTTTCTATTGACCGACGAAGCGGGGCTGGTCGGATTCAAAGCCGACGTCTGGTCCGCCGCCTTGGCTTAGGGATCTACTCGGTCTTCGCGGGGATAAACTTGAGCGCATCGCCGTTAATGCAGAACCGCAGTCCGGTGGGCCGAGGTCCGTCGTTAAATACGTGACCGAGGTGTCCGTCACATCGGGCGCAGACGTTTTCCGTCCGCACCATGCCGAACGCCACGTCACGTTTGTCGAGGACGTGATCGCGTTCGATGGGTTGCCAGAAGCTCGGCCAACCGGTGGCGGATTCGAATTTTGTGGCGGAGGCAAACAGAGGGAGATCGCACCCGGCGCAAACGAATACTCCAGAGCGTTTTTCTTTGAGTAGCGGGCTCGTGAAGGCGCGTTCGGTGCCGGCCTCGCGCAGGATGCGGTATTGGGTAGGAGACAGTTTCTGGCGCCATTCGCTTTCACTTAGTTCCAAGGATGAGACCGTGCTGGAAGGCGAAGACGGTGCGGAGGTTTCGTCGGCTTGAGAGTCGCAGCCGAAGGCAAAGAGGACCGTGGCGGCGGATAGAAGAGAAACAATTGAGCGCATGATAGGCAGAGTAAGCAGGGCGGGAGTTTATTCCGAAGCGAAGACGTTAAATCTATCAGGAAAACTCTAGTTTTCGCAAATTTGCGGGGGGGTTAAAAATGAACCACAATTCATGCCCTTTGACCTGTTTCTTCGATCGTGAGTTCCCGTTCTCTATTTCTTATCACTCTTTTTGTCGATCTGAGTTTTATCAGTTCCGCCTCCGCTCGCTATACTCGTGAGGTTGAGGAGACGTTTCGCGTTTCGGACGGCGGGCAGCTGACGGTGGTCACCATCGGAAGCGACGTCACCGTTGTCACGGGTTCTGGTGATACGGTGGATGTTTTGGCCAAGCAGAACTTCTAGAGTGCTCAGGTCAGGATGTCTGAGGCTGATGAAATAGCGGAAGATTTGGAGTTTTCGATCATGCAAGATGGAAACGCGATTACAGCTCGAGCAAAGTATCCGAGGCGGTCTGGTTCAACTGGGGAGAACCGGAGTCGGGGTGTCTTTCACGGTGCCGGTTCCGGCGCACTTTAGCGTCAAAGCATCTACCTCGGGTGGAGATATCGAAGTGGCGGATATCTTCGGGGTGGGGGATGGGCGGACGATTGGAGGGGATATTGAATTGGTTCGGATCGAAGGACGAGTGGACGCGGTGGCCTCGGGCGGGGATATCGAAGTGCAAGCGGGACGAGGCAAAATGAGCGTATCGACCAGTGGAGGGGATGGGCACCTCGAATATGTCGATGGAATAGTAAATGCTTCGACTAGTGGATGAGACGTTTTTGCGCGATTTGCATCGCAGCCCACGGGATCGGCGACTTTGAGCACCAGTGGGGGGAACGTCACTGCCAGGTTGCCTCAAGACTCGGCGGTGTTTTTGGATGCCGCAACGTCGGGAGGCTCGGTGAAAACAATCGGAATGGACGTCGAAGTGCAGAAAGGAGGGCAGGGTAAGAGTAAATTGGTTGGGGACGTTAACGGCGGAGGCGGCGAGCAGCTGAAACTACGGTCAAGTGGAGGAAATATCCGGGTCCGGGCTGACTCGTCGAAAGCTTGACGTCGTGCGTGGAGCAAAGGGGGGGGGATTACTTAGCCGCGGAGGCGAAACAATACGGGCACGGTAACCGTTGAGAAAACGTCTAGGGTGTATTCCCTAGAGTCATGAAAGCACGATTAAGCCATACTCTACTCAGTGCCTGTTTGTTTACTTCGGTTGTCGTGGCGGCAGAAAAAGTCGAATCCCACACCTGGAAGGTGGGGGACATCCCGATCGTAAAGGTGGATACCTACCGTGGTGACCTGTTTGTAGAGCCCTCGGATTCAGGTCGGGTCGAGTTGATTGTGACTGCCTCCAGCTCTGACGCCGAAGCGGAGGACTGGCTCAATGACATCCGAGTTAAGACGACGCCCTTTGGCGCAGGTTTGGTCATCTCGGTGGTCAATACTCGGACAGACCTGGAATCTGGCTTGGATGAAATTTCGTCGCGATCGGTTGAGCTCAGACTGCTGGTGCCTCGGGTCGCCAACCTCGACATCCGGGCAAGTGAGGGATCGATCGAAATCGGAGACAATTTTGAAGGCCAGATGAGAGCACGATTGGACCGAGGTAATGTGATTATCGGCCGCACCAAAGGCTCCGTGATCGCCCGGACCGAGGTAGGGAATATTTCAATCGGAGGAACCACGGGCAATCTGACGGCCTCAACCCGGAGTGGTAACTTGGTGGTCGGAACTGTTTTAGGTTGGGCTCAACTTCGCAGTGATCGCGGTGGCATTGAAATCACCCACACAGGGAACGGCTTCGAGCTAGCAGCGGAGGCAGGTGGCGGAGATGTTCAACCATCGCCCGTGCGCCGGGCGGTCAAAGACTTTGTCAGTGTCAATGAGGTGCCAGCCATTCGATTTGAGGGTTAATATTTCCCCCGTCTGGCGATTGGAATCTGGAGGAATAAGTGGGGGCTTCGTCTCAGAGCGGGGTATTGACTGTTTTGACGGCCAACGGTGAAAGTGAGGACGGAGACTTGCGACGGAGGTCTGGAGTGAGTTTGGTCGGGTTATGTCCACTGCATTCGAGACCCTCCACGCGAAACTAAAACGCGCACATTATATCAGCTCGGTCGAGGGACTGCTCGGATGGGATGAGCAGGTCAATTTACCGCCGAAAAGTTCGGATATCCGCGCGGAGCAAATGTCTTTACTCGCGGAACTGGCGCATGAAGCGTCCAGTGATCCGGCGATCGGCAGTGCGCTCAAGGAGTTGGAGGCGGGACTCGATACATTGGACTTTGACCAGCAGGTCATTGTGCGGGAATCGCGGCGGGATTATGATCGGGTGACTAAACTCCCGGCGGCATTTGTGATGGAGAAAGCGCGTCTCTCCAGTGCGGCGTATCATGCGTGGACGGAGGCAAAACCGGCTAACGATTTCGCGGGGTTCGCCCCCTACTTGGAGAAACACGTGGAATTGGCGAAACGGGAGGCGGCCTACATGGGATGGGGCGACCGACCCTACGATTATGCGATTAGTCAATTTGATCCCGGATTTTCGGCCGAGAAAATTGATGCGCTGTTCGGAGAATTGAAGGAGGGGCTGGTTCCTTTGGTGCAGAAGATAAATGCCTCGCCCGTTCAAGCGAAGAAGTCGGCCTTAAAGGGGTTTTCGATCGAGAATCAACGGAAGTTTTTGGAGGAGGTGACGGCGGCTTTGGGGTTTGATTACGAACGCGGACGGATCGATGTTTCGCCTCATCCGTTTTGTAGTGGCAGCGGTGCCGATGTGCGGATGACGACGCGATTCGATGCTGATGATCCTTTGAGTTCACTGTTCGGGTCGATTCACGAAACTGGGCACGGGCTCTACGAGCAGGGGCTACCGCAAGCTGATCACGCGACTCCGCTCGGGCAGCACGCGGGAATGGGAATGCATGAATCGCAGAGTCGGATGTGGGAGAATCAGGTCGGCCGCAGTCGAGAGTTTTGGCAAAAATTCGAGCCTCGATACCGCGAGTTGTTTCCGGAGCAACTGGCCGGATTTTCGTCCGAAGATCTCTACCTCGCCATCAACGCGGTGGAGCCGACCTTCATTCGGGTCGAGGCCGATGAGATTCATTATAATTTGCACATTATTCTGCGGTTTGAGTTAGAGAAGCGTTTGATCTCCGGCGATCTCGCGGTGGCCGACTTGCCGCAAGCGTGGGGAGATCTTTGTGAGGAGTTATGGGGACGTCGTCCGGCGAATGATGCGGAAGGTGTCCTACAGGACGTGCATTGGAGCGGGGGGATGTTTGGATATTTCCCGAGTTACTGTCTCGGCAATATGATTGCGGCGCAGAATTGGGCGGCCGTGCAAACGGCGTTACCGGGAGTTGTTGATGACTTCAAGCAGGGCGACTTTAGTCGATTACTGGAATGGTTGCGCACGAATGTGCATTCTCAGGGGCGACGTTATCCGGCACTGGAGTTGGTGAAGCGAGTGACGGGTGAGCCGCTCTCGCCGAAGCGTCTGCTCGACTACTTGGAGAACCGATATGGCGCATTGTATTGTGGGTAGCTCGATTTGATTGATGGAGATCGTCGATTCTCACACCCATCTTGAGTCTTTTGCGGCTCGCGGAGATTTAACCGGAGCGATTGACCGGGCGCTGAACGCTGGAGTGACCCGCCTGATTACGGTGGGGACTTCGACGGAGGATTGGAGCGCCTACCGGCAGATGGCGACCGATCGGCGACGGGTGGTCGACTATACGGCGGGGCTACATCCTTGTGCGGTCGAATCGAACTGGGAGAGCGAATTGGCGGCGTTACCGGAGTATTGGCGTGATGAAGGTTTGCGACCGGTGGCGTTGGGGGAGTGCGGGTTGGATCGTTTTCATCTGCCGAAGAAGGATCTGGCTCGAGCCGAGGAGTTGATCGGATGGCAGAAAGCGGCGTTCCGGGAGCAACTGAGTTTGGCCCGAGATTTTGAGTGCCCGGTGGTGGTGCATTCTCGGGGGGCGTTTGAGGAGTGCGTCGAATTGATCGATCAAAGCGGAGTGGACTGGACGAAGATCGTCTTTCACTGCTTTGCCGAGGGCCCCGCGGAAATGACGGTGTTGCGAGAGCGGGGTGGGTTTGGTTCCTTCACCGGCATTCTGACCTACAAGAGCGCGGAGGCGGTGAGAGCGGCCGCTAGGGTGCAGGGACTCGATCGACTGATGATCGAAACTGATGCGCCTTACCTCACTCCGGTGCCGCATCGGGGTAAGCCAAATGAGCCTGCTTACGTGCGCCACACGGCAGAATATGCGGCGGAAATGTTCGGAGTAGAACTTGAATACCTAGCCGAGGTGACACGGAGCAATACCGTGAAATTCTTCGGACTGAAGTAGGACCGGTGGGAGGATAACTCCGCCACCTTGGGTCTAAGCCTCGTCAAACTTGCGGGCGAAGAGTTGCTCCAACTCCTCGAGCATGGCCAAACCATCATCACCGGTGGTGCTGAAGCGGACTTTCGATCCTTTGCCGGCGGCGAGCATCATGAGGCCCATAATACTCTTTCCGTTCACTTCCTCGTCATCCTTTTCGACGAGAACGTCGGCTGAGAACTTATTGGTCACGCGAACTATCATCGCGGCAGGGCGAGCGTGGATGCCCATCTTGTTCTGAACAACCAGCTCGCGAGCGAGTTTGTTTTCAGATGAAGCGGTATCAGAAGAGTCGGGCATGAGCGGGGAAGGCTCCGTATCGGCGGTGCGGCTTGCAACTCAAAAACTGGGCTTCAATGTCTCATCTTTTCGTATGCCAGAAATTGCCATAATTGTCCCCTGCCGGTTGGAATCGACTCGGTTTCCTCGAAAACTGCTCCACGAAATAAAAGGAATCCCGCTCGTGCTGTGGGTGGCGCGACGAATTTTGGCCCAGGTTCCGGAAATACCATTGTGGTTTGCGGTCGACGACGAGTTGTTGGAGCAACCGCTGCGGGAGGCGGGATTTAAAACGATCATGACCAGGGGGGATCACCAGAGTGGCACGGACCGGCTGGCCGAGGCGAACCGGCAGGTCGGGGCTCGCTTCGTCATTAACGTGCAAGCGGACGAGCCTCTGGTTACCGGAGAGCAGATTCGAAAGCTGGCTGAATTGATTAAAGGGCCAGTGGCGATGGCCACGTTGGCGACTCCTTTCAAGCGGGTGGTTGATTTCTACAATGCCAACCAGGTGAAAGTGGTGATGCGGAAGGATGGGCGAGCGCTTTATTTTTCCCGTTCGCGGATGCCTTTTCCGCGGGATCTCGGTCTGACGATCGAGGACGACTGGGTCGTCGCGAACCCGGCGCGGAAGCATTTGGGGCTCTACGCTTACGGGGCTGAGTTACTGGAAAGCTTTGCCCAGTTGCCGATGGGTGAGCTTGAGCAGATCGAGAAACTCGAACAACTGCGGGTGCTCGAAAACGGTTACGACATCGCCGTGGGGCTGACCGATGATCCGGGATTGGGAATCGATACGCCCGCTGATGCGGTCAAATTCGAGGCAGCGTTGGACGCTGTGGGGGAGGTTCGGGGGAGGCTGACGCAGGGGTTTTTTATAGAAGGTAACGAAGAAAACGAAGCCGAGGGGCCGGGGGGGGGGGCTAGAAGGGAGCGGAGGGGCGGGAGCAATGAGGAGTGAGTCACAGAGATCACGGAGGAGACACGGAGAGCACAGAGGCCGAGAGGCATCGAGGAGTGAGGTGCACGGAAGGGGGCATGAGGGAGTGGAGAGATCCAGAAGGCTGACGCACCGCGGACGGTCCAGCGGTCCGTACCTACCTTCTGGGAGGCAACGGACGCCGGCTGAAGCTCGGTGCCACGGGGGAACGGTCCGTGAATTTCAGCCGCTATTCGTGTCTAGGAGCTTGTCGGACTTAACCCCTCGAAGCGATCTATAGGCTCAAGGATGACTTCAAAGTTCGCCGCGAAGTGATTGGATTGAGACTGAGGCACCTTCGAGGCCGTCTTATTGAGATTCGTTTCTAAGTCCGACAGGCTGCTAGGCCACGTTCGCGCTAGATCTTACCGGCTTGGCGCCGTTCGATCAGCGAGTAGAAATCTTGAAAAAGTGCGTCGGCATCGTTGGGGCCGGGGGCAGCCTCGGGGTGATATTGCACCGAGAAAATGGGTAGATCCTGATGACGGAGGCCTTCGACGGTGTTGTCGTTGAGGTTGATTTCGGTGACGATACCGCCGCCCGCTGCAATACTCTTGGGGTCGGTGGCGAATCCGTGATTTTGGGCAGTGATAGAGACTTTACCGGTTTCCAGATTTTTGACCGGCTGATTTCCACCTCGGTGTCCAAATTTGAGCTTAAAAGTGCTCCCGCCAAGCGCGTGAGTGAGCATTTGATGACCTAGACAGATACCGAAGGTGGGGAGTTTAGAAATGAGGCTTGAAACGGTTTGGTGCACATAGTCCAAGGCGGCGGGGTCGCCGGGACCGTTGGATAAGAACAGGCCGTCGGGCGCAAACTCCATTATCATCTCCGGGCTGGCATTGGCAGGGAAGACCTGCACGTCGAACCCGTGACGGATGAGTTTACGAAAAATCGTGTATTTAGCGCCGAAATCAAAGGCGGCGACGCGCAGTCGTTTGGTTATGGCGGGGTGCTGGCCCCAGGAAGTGCCGACGGGGATGTAAGGGGGGTTGAATCGCTCCGGATCATCTGCGCCCCAGATGTAGGGCTCGGAGCAGGTGACCTCTTTCACGTAATCGCTGCCAGCAATGTCCTTCCAGCCGCGGGCTTGGGCAATGGCTTCTTCATCGCTGATGGGGAGGGTGCTGAGGCAGCACTTCATCGAACCATCGACGCGGAGTTTTTTGGTGAGAGCACGCGTGTCGATTCCGCTGATGCCCGGGATACCGTGTTTTGTCAGGTAGTCACCCAGCGAGATGGTCGAGCGCCAGTTGGAGACGACTGGCGAAAGCTCGCACACGACGAAACCGGAGCTCACGGGCGCAGAGGCCTCGTCGTCTTCCGGGGTAATTCCGTAATTGCCAATTTGTGGCGCTGTCATGGTGACGATCTGACCGAAATACGACGGATCTGTCAGGATCTCCTGATAACCAGTCATCGACGTATTAAATACGCATTCACCAGCGACCGTGGACTCGGCACCAAAGGCGAGACCACGAAACACTGAACCATCTTCAAGAGCTAGAACCGCGGGCTGTTTAGTCGGCATCAAAGCCGGACGAAAACTCCTGTGCTCGGACCTGCCAAGGGATTTGTGAACCTAAAGGAATAATTTCTCTGTTCGCGGAGCAATTGTCTTCAAAATACAGATTCGAGGAGAGGGATTCGTGGAAAGGCGCACCCCGGACGGCCTCAAGGCATTTTCGATCACGGGTATTGCGGTCACGGGGAGCAGAGGGGCGAGATTCGTTGTTTCGCGCATCTTGTTGGATCAGCCCCCACCGCACCACCGAGGATAATTATCATCGCGACGGCCAGGAAATCATCTCCGACGACGCGGACACCCTATCCCGTCAAAATGGCCTTGATGGTTAGAGCGAAAAGACGGGCACGGCGAGAACTGAGCCGGGATATGGAACTCCCTCAGGGTGAGGAAGAAATGATGGGGCTCCCATAGGATCTGACTGAAATTGGGGAGGAGTTTCCCGGAGCGGGAGAAGGAGATCGAAACAGAAGCGGCGATGAGGCTTCGATGGGCGGGGGCTATTCGAGATGCTAATTTGACAGAAGTGAATCGGGCTGCTTAATGCGAAGTATTGATGGATTATTCAGAAGATCGCTCCTCTTGGTTCGAAGGTCAGGGCCTTTGGCAACATGTGCCGGCCGAGAAATGGCAGGACTGGACATGGCAGTTAAAAAATCGAATTACTTCGGGAGCGGATTTGGAGAAGTTCATGACGCTTACCACCGACGAAAAGCGGGGCGTTGCGTTTGCCGGTAAGAAGCTGGCGCTTTCGATTACGCCTTACTTTTTCAATTTGATCGATCGTTCGGATCCGAATTGCCCGATTCGGAAACAGGTGATCCCCCGGGAGGCTGAGATGGTGGTCGCGGAGGGTGAGATGTTGGATTCTCTCGGCGAAGACGAACACTCGCCGGTGCCGGGAATCGTGCATCGGTACCCCGATCGGGTGTTGTTTCTGGTCACTGATCGATGCGCGGCTTACTGCCGTTATTGCACTCGTAGCCGCCTCGTTTCCAACGCTCAGGATTACAATTTCCATCCGGAATATGAGCAGGGATTGAGGTATATTGAATCGAACCCTGAGGTTCGAGATGTGCTCTTGTCGGGGGGCGATCCGCTGTTGCTTTCGGATCGTAAACTCGAGCATCTCCTCTCCCGTTTACGAGATATTCCTCACGTCGAATTTATTCGGATCGGTTCCAGAATTCCGGTCTTTCTGCCGCAGCGGATCACTCCGGCGCTTTGTGAGATATTCAAGCGTTATGGGCCGATTTGGATGAGTATCCACGTGAACCACCCTCGAGAGGCGACGTTAGAACTTAAAGATGCCTGTGAGCGGCTTTCCTTTGCGGGGGTTCCTTTAGGGAATCAGAGCGTGCTGCTTGACGGGGTAAACGATGATGCTGAGGTCATGAAGGCTCTCGTGCACCGACTTCTCCGGATGCGAGTGCGTCCCTATTATCTCTACCAGATGGATTTAATTACCGGTGGATCTCACTTCAAAGTAGATATCCGCAAGGGGCTTGAGATTATCCGCGCTCTGCGCGGACACACGACAGGTTACGCGATTCCGCAGTATGTCGTCGACGCACCGGGGGGCGGCGGGAAAGTCCCGTTGAATCCCGATTACGTTGAGAAGATTACAGATGAAGAGGTGGTGTTTAAAAACTACGAAGGAAAAACTTTTCGTTATCCTCTCACGCATTCCCCGGTGCAGATGCCCCAGAGTTCTGAATTGGATATCATCGACGCGTCTTAGGGTGTGTTTACGAATTTAAGGCTGTACCCTAGTTCCAAGGTGTGACCTGTAATAGGGATGGCGTTAAAAAACGGTGAGAACCTGTATCAGTGATCAGATTTGGGAGAAGTTGGCCCCAGTGATCAAAGAAGCCAAGCACTCGGCGGCCGGTCAGCCGGGCGCGCAACTATACCGGGAGTTCATGGAGTGTTTGCTGTGGTTGGCGCGAACGGGCAACCGATGGCGTGACCTGCCTTGCAGAGTTGGGCAGATGGCATAGCGTCTACATGCGCTATCGGCGTTGGGAGAGTCGAGGGGTTTGGCGTCGCTTGTGGTCGAAGCTCCAAGATCCTCAGATGGAGCAAGCTCGCGAGGTGTTCATTGATTCGACCACGGTGCGAGCGCACCAGCATGCCGCTGGAGCGCCCAAAAAAAACGTCACGATGTGGCCTTGGGTCGCTCACGCGGAGGCCTGAGCACCAAGAGGTTCATGCGGCGACACTCAACGAAGCTTGTCGTGTGGCGCTCCTGTTAAGGGCGGGCGAAGCCAGCGTCTGCGCCCAGTTCGAAGTCCCTTATGCTGAGTTGCCGCAGGAGAACATGCTTCAATCAGCCGCCTTGGATAAAGGCTACGATGCCAATCGTATCCGTGAAATACTTACTCTGGACGGTATTGGACCGGTCATCCCTGGGCGCAGCAACCGGCGCGAAGTCATCATTTATGACCGGGTCAAATATGCCAAACGCAATGTCGCCGAACGCTTTTTCAACAAGCTCAAGCAGTTCCGACGCATTGCTACGCGTTTTGAGAAATACGCTCACACCCTCCTCGCCATGACTCATATCGTCGCCGCTTTTATCTTTGCTCGTAATTCGTGAACACGCCCTAGTGCATTGCGCTAGGCGGAGCGTCTCAAAGGAGTCATTTCGGAAAAAATTCCGGAAGACTTGGTTTTTTCTAGAACGAACTCCAATTGTTGGGCACAAGTTTAACTATTTTTTGCGTAACAGTGGAGGAGTTTATGTTTTATAAGTAGATGTATATTAGTCATCTACGATCTAAAAGAAATTCTTTGAGGAGGAACTGAAAAAAAACTGCCACTTTTTCGAATTAATTTTGAGCATAATTGTCATTCCCTGCGTCTATCCCCGTGTAACCAATTTGGTTCAGGAGACTGGACCGGTTAATAGTTCATTAGGTTTGCTTGGTGTTAGGTTTAGAAGGGCGCCCTTAGGTCGGGCGCCCTTCTTATTTTTCCGAATTATTCGGAAACCGGATTCGATCGCAGTAGGAGGGCTGAAAGACGAATCAATCGCCGCAGTCGCTAGGATTTCTGGCCGCTAGCGAGGAGGGTTTCGAACCGTGGTTCCTCAGTTTCCCGACTTACGGTGGATACCTCGACATTTTCGAAACCACTTTGACGGAGTAACCCGTGGAGCGTATTTTCGGAGAATCCTAGCCAGACATCGGCATACAATTCTCGAGCCTGCTCAAAAGTGTGGGCTTTTAGATCCAACAAAAGCAATTGACCCCCGGGACGCAGAATACGGAACGCCTCATTGATGGCAGTTTGAGGATGTTGAGCGTGGTGTAGCGCCTGACTGAGGATGGCGAGCTCCACGGAAGCATCTGGGAGAGGAACGTGTTCTATATCGCCCAGCTTGTAGGTGAGATTGGCGAGACCGTTCTTTTTGGCGAGTTCCGTGCCCACCTCGATCATGCGAGGGGAATTGTCGATACACCAAACTTTGGCGGCCCGACGCGCGAGGAGTTGAGATATGAGTCCTTCTCCGGCACCAAGGTCAGCGATTTCGATTTTAGGAGTCAGGCGCAGGGCCAAATGGCCAATCGATTCCCACGAACGGCCTGGGCAATAATTTTTCCCTAATTTCCCGGCGATCAAATTGAAATACTGTTCTTGGTGAGCGCGTCGTTTTTGGAGGACTCGTTCCAAGTTGGAATGATCTTCAACGAGTTCGGGTTCTGATGCTACCGCGTCGCAGGCCGCGGCGATGAGTTGGACGAGGGCGAGGGGGAGCTGGGGGTTGAGCACATAAAATGCTTTTTTACCTTCTCGTCGGTCTCGCACGAGATCGCTGCCACGGAGTTGCGCTAGCTGGGAGGAGATTCGCGATTGAGCCATCCCTAGAATTTCTTCCATTTCACTGACGGAGAGTTCCTCCGTTTTGAGGAGCGAAAGCAGTCGCACCCGGGTCGAGTCCGAGAGGAGTTTTAGGGTGTCCCAAGTGCCGTTCACGGCGGCAAATTAGACTGTAAGCTGCCTAAGTCTAAAGACTAAAGTTGACCACAAGATAGGCACAAAAAAAACCGCCGGTCTCCGGAGAGCCGACGGTAAATGAATAAAGCGTCTTAACGAATGCTCTTACTGGTCGACGAAACGCTTGATCCCGGTGATCGCGTAGGAGTTTTCCTTACTGCCGATCTTCACTTCAACGGTCTCACCGACGCGCTTACCCAACAGCGCTTGGCCGAGAGGGGTCTTGTAAGCGATTATGAAGTTATCGGGGTCACTATCCCATGCGCCCATGACGTTGTAGGTGTGCTTCTTCCCAGCCGGCTCTTGCAATGAAACGATGCAACCGACGGCCACTTGATCAACGGTGGCTTCGGTGAAGTCAGTGATCCGGGCGTTGGCGAGGTCTTTCTCAAGTTGGGATTTTTGCGCCATAAGGAACGTCTGATCCTGCTTGGCCATCTTGTATTCGGAATTTTCCTTCAAGTCACCATGCTCACGGGCTTCCGCGATGGCTTTGGAGTTATCCGGAATTTTCTTCGAAACGATGGTTTCATATTCGGTGTGCTTGCGCTCGTAGCTCTCACGAGAAACGAGAAGCGCCTCATCTTTGCCTTCCGCATCGGCGGCGACGAGGGACTGAATAGCGGGAAAGATTTTAATGAAGCGGGCGAGGAGCGACTTCTTGGTGAGTTCTTCAAAGCCTTGGTTCAACATGAGGGCATTCGCGAGGTCGCGAGCGGTCTCAGGGTCGGCGGTGGAGAGGAGATCAGAGATCAGATCGGTATCATCGCTCAACATATCACCTAGGGGGATACGACGAGCGGATGCTGCCTGAAGGGCCTCGTAATCGATCGCGAAGAAGATCGCGCCGAGTAGCCGTGGGGTAATCAGGTCGTTAAGGAGTTTGGCGAATTTCTTCGAGTGACGATTCTTGACGATCCACAGCAGCACGGGAGCGCGGAGATTTTGTTCGACCTGCCAGCGCTTGAAAGTTTCAGCGAGATCATCCGAGTAACCATTCTCAACCAGAAAGTTGATACATTCGGTGGTGAATTTTCCTTGGCTGGACTTGAGCAGAGTGAAGACAGCGTCACGGCATTCGATGGGGTGAGTTTCCTTCACCAAGGCGAGGAATCGGCTCTGGAAGCTCACTGGAATCGACGAGGCGATTTCGGGGAGATCACGCACGCTGACAATAATATCTCCTTGGGTTGGAAGGTAATCGCTCTCTTCGACGCCAGCCAGTTTGGCGAGATCATCTCGAACGGCGGCACCGACGAGACGTTCGGCGGTGTCGATTTGATTGGAATCGCGCACGGCCTCGACCACAACTTCGAGCACTTCGAGGAGATCGTCCCTGCTATCTTCCTTTTCGACCGCAGTGAGGAGTTTTTCAGCGATGGAGATGCGGCTGCGGGCAGATCGGGTGCCCTTGAAAGACTCGATAAGCTCGTCTTTGGCAGAAACAGGGGTCTCGCGGAGGATATAACATTCGGTCTTCTTGGCTGGAACCGCGACACGGGGATCCTTGGCGACCACCTTCTTAGCGGCGGACCACCATTTCTTGAATTTGGCTTCGCCGACAACTTGCGCGAGGGTGAGTTCGAGATCGATGACGGTGGTGGCGTGGTTGTCGTAAGACTTGAGCGCCTCGACTACGAGCTGGGCGGGGTCTTTCTCAACCAAGTCGGTGATGTGCGCCTTTTCGGTCTCTTTGCGCGCCAATATGTGGTTGGCAGCGAGCACCTCCATCGTCGAGACACAGAATGCCGGGTCCATCGGATGCCCCGGCTTGTCCTTAAAATCGATAATCAGACGCTCGGAAGCTTCGTCATAGCTTTTAATTTGGCCAAAGCCCCAGCTCCGATGAACCACAAAGGTCTCGGGCTCCATGGCCTCCAATTTAGCTGTTGCTGCTTTGAGCAGAGGTTTTTTTGCGATGAGCGCTGATACGGCTTCCAAATTCATAACACGGGTATTGTTCGGCTGAATTGGCCATTCGAGAGGATGGGGAGGGGACATGTCAACAGGCACCTCTCATCGGTTTAATCGATAGGGCTTGCAGCTTTGGGTCTCGCGGGGATGGTCCGGTCCATGAATCGCGATGTTGAATCAAAGCAGAGGGGGGAAAGTGCGTGGACGATGGCGGTCCGACTTTTGGAGCGTTGGCGCGAACAGGAAGAGCGAGTTGACTGGTTACTCGAGACCGTGCCAACGGAGGCCTCTCGGTTTGATCGAGCCCGGGTTCACGCCCTGCTAGTAGGAACTGTGAGGCATTTGGGCCGCATTGATAACCACCTTGACCGGTTGATGGCCCGACCGCCCCGTCCTATGGTATGGGCCGGCTTGGCGGTGGCGGGTTTCGAACTGCTGGAAGGCGGTGAAACCGGGCATTCGGCTCGAGTGGGGCATCACGCGGTTGAACAACTGAAGCGATTGGTCTCAGCGCGGGAGGCAGGATTTGCCAACGCGGTGGTGCGAAAATTAGCGGCCGCGATCGAAGCGGAGACGCCGCCGACCGAGGAAGACAGCATGGTGGCTTGGTCCCGATATCATGCGCATCCGGATTGGTTAGTGCAGCGCTGGTGGGAGCAGTTCGGGGAGAAAGCGACTCAAGGATTGTTGAAATGGAATCAGGCGCCGGCGCCTGTTTTGGTGCGTTGGCGCCCGAGTGCGCTTGAACTGGCTCTCCCGGAGTGGCTCCATCCCGTCGCCGACACGACCGATTTTTTTGCGGCTGATTCCGGACATTGGAGTGAATTGGCGGAATTAATCCAAGCTGGCACCGTGCAAGTGCAGGATGCGGCGACGCGTTTGGCGGTGGACCTGCTCGACCCGCAGGCGGGTGAGACGGTGCTCGATTTGTGTGCCGCGCCGGGCGGCAAGAGCCTGGCGATGGCCGACCGGATGCAAACTGGCGTGATTGTGGCGATGGATCTGATGGGCCGTCGCATGCCGAGGTTGGAGGAGAATTTGGGCCGAGTGCCAGAGGGGGTGGCGGCGACGGCGGTGGCCGGGGATCTATTGCGAGGCGGAGCCCGGGCTTTGACGGCCAAGGACTTTCCCTCCGAATACAGTGCAGTGATGGTTGATGTGCCCTGCTCCAACACGGGAGTCATGCGCCACCGCGTGGATGTTAAGTGGCGGTTGCGCCCGGAAAGCTTCCGGCGGCATTCCTTGCAGCAGTTGGATTTGTTGACTGCCGCGGGTCATCTCGTGGCCGAGGGGGGACGTTTAGTTTACAGCACCTGTAGTATCGATCCGGAGGAAAATGCCCAAGTCGTCTCGGCGTTTGAGCGCCGTAGTCGCGGCGAATTTGAACTGGTCGATTCCCGAATTAGTTATCCGTGGGAAACCGGACATGACGGATCGGCCGCCTTTTTACTACGCCGAGTTTCAGCCTAGTTCTCAGGGTACGAGCGTGAATACCTTCACGGGGTGAACGATTTCATCTCGGCCGATAATGGTCGTGAAATCGATGAATCCTCCTTGGTCGACGAGTTGGCGGTAGCGGGCGAGGTCCCAATTCTCAACTGGTTCTCCGTTGATTCGAATCACGAGGTCTCCAGCGACTACGCCCACGGTCTGAGCGGGGGAGTCCGGAGCGACGGCGGTGATTTTCCAGTAGGCAAGCGACTTGTCGAAGCTCACCCCGGCACTGAGTTTTGGGGGAGTAAAAAGTAGCATGTCGTGCGAAGGACGATAAAAGGCGACCAGGTTTTTAGATTGGTCGAAGGTGATTTCGAACTCTTGGAGAATTTCTCCTCCCAGGGAAGTGAGCGTGCCGCTCAAATCGACGATGGGGTTCACAATCTTATGGTCGCCCAGATAAATGGTGTGGGCGAGTCGAGCGGCGAACTGTTCGTGGTCGCCGTAAAGGGTTCCCACGAGGGTGCCGCGGCGAGGGGGACTCGCAAAAGTTAGATCCAGTCCCGCCGGGTCCAAGTTTACTGAACCATCGTTCCCCGTATCGATTAACGCGACGATACTGCGATTATCGAGCGAGATTTGAATCAAAGGGACGTCGTTGTGACTGGTGACGGGCAAGACACATCCGCGAAGGGGAGTATTATCCTCCAGGGCCGACATGATGACCTTTCGGTTGGGGTAATCGAGGGTGAGGCGGGCATTACTAAACAAGCTGAATCCAAGAACGCCGTGAATTTCCATTCCGAGGTGATCGGAAATCTCCCGACAATCGAAAACGAGGGCCCGGATGTTTTGAAAATTCGCGCTACCGAAATCGATTCGATCCAATAACACTGATTCAGCAGCAGCCGCTCGGCCGGACGCATCGCGCAACCAGACTTTCGGGGCGTTGGGATTCACCGGCTTTTTAAGATGCCGAATCGCGTATTCAGGGGAGACCAAACAAGTCGATGACCCGGTATCTATGAGGAAGCGCCAAGGGCCGTCTTGGGCCGCGGTTTCAATCACCACGAGTCCTCCCACGAATTGCATTGGTAGTTCGATGCGGGTGGCTAACGTCGGTTGCGCGACGACAGGGAGGGCGGCCAACTCAATCGGAGCAGTCTCGATTGTAGTCGGAGTTCGACAGCCTCCCCCCAACAGCAGCAGCGTGAGGCTACCGATGCCTAGGAGGAAAATCCGTCGAGGGGGTTTCATTTTTCTGGCGCGGGCAACGAGCGGGCAAACTGCCAAGCCCCGAGCGATAACATGGCACCGGCTGCGAAAACAGCGCCACTGCCAAGAGTCCAGAAAACGAGTCCAGCAGCGACGGGAGTGATCGCGCGAGCAAGGGAGCCTAGGGATCGAAAGATACCTAGCACTCGTCCTTGTTCGTGATCGGCACTATAAAGAGAGATCAGCCCGGAGGTGGATGGATTAACCAACCCAGCGCCGACTGCGAGCAGACCGAGTCCGATCGCGAGGACGGTGACGTTAGGGGCTATGCCGACGATCGCGAAACCGATGGTGGCGCTGATTAAGCCCTTCGATAGCACGCTGGTTTCAGACTGAGTCTTGAGCATGCGCCGGACGATCATGCCTTGAGTGATGATTGAGCAGACCCCGAGGTAGGCCAACATGATCCCATTTTGTTTGGCGGTGAATCCGAACCGATCGGCGCCCAGGAACGTGAGAGAAAATTCCATGGCGCAGAAGGCCAGAGCAAAGGTGAACCCGATCAAGTTGACCCGGCGAACCAGAGGGGAGGGGAGTTCCCGCGCGGCCCGCAGGGGGTGTCGAATCCGCGCGGGATTGGCGGTGTTCCGTCGATCAAGAGGGAGGCTCTCCTTGAACTTGGCGGTAATCCATCCGAGATTAATAATGCTCAGGCCGAGCGCGAATAAGGCCGGGACCGAGAACGGGTTGATCCCCCATGATGCGAGCCCGGGGTGGGCATCGAGCAGATTCCACTGGGCAGTCGCAGCACCGATGCCGGGTCCGGTCACGAGGCCAAGACCGAAGGCAGCCCCCACCAGACCCATCGCTTTGGCGCGTTCTTTACGGTCAGTGACATCGGCCACCGCCGCGGTGGCCACCGAGATATTTCCGCCAAAGAGCCCGCCAAAAAGTCGAGCCAAGACAAAGAGCCAGAACGAACCACTCAACGCCCAGATCAGGTAGCTCGCGGTCGTGCCGGCGACCGTGAGGAGTAGCACCGGTCGGCGGCCACGGCGATCACTCGTGGCGCCCCAATAAGGAGCGGATAGGAATTGAATGAGCGCGTAGATTGAACTCAAGACACCGCCCAAAAGCACGGCGGCGAAGTTGCGATCTTTCCCTAACCACCCGGCGACGGATTCTGATCCACCGACGAGGGAGCCTAGAATCCCGCTGTGGCCTTCGATGCTCAGGTAGTGACTGAGAATATCGGGGACCAACGGGAAAATTATCGAAAACCCGATAAGGTCGATGTAGAGGGTCAGAAAGATGACCCCGAGGGAAAGTGGACGAGTTGAGGTGTTATGCGGAGTCGGCACGGCAGGCGAAAGGGACAACAAAGACAAGAGAGTCGGGCGATGGAAAGTCTGGACTCAATTTTCCTAGTTTAGAGGGATCAGACGATTTTCATTTCCCCAAGCCCAAGGGTCCCTTGAGTGAAGCGATGGTATTGATGATTGCACTGCTATTGATTGGGTTGCGCTTGGGGGCTGAGTTAGTTCTGGCCGGAATGAATCGGCGGGAAGTCGCTCGTTACGCGGGAAAGCCCCCCGAAGGAGTGGCGGCGATCATGGACGAACCGACCTACCAGAAGTCGGTGGCCTACACCCTAGCGAAGAATGAATTCGGCCGGATCAACATGATCTTTGACGCCGGGGTGTTGGCGTTGGTGCTTTCGAGTGGGTTTCTGCAAAACTTTTTTGCTCAGATCGCAGCTTGGGCTCCGGGGGCAAATTGGGATGACGCTCTTTATGTGTTGTTCGTGATGGTGCTGTTGTCGGTGCCAGGGCTGCCCTTCGATTGGTGGGGGCAGTTTCGATTGGAGGGGCGGTTTGGGTTCAACAAAAGCACCCCCGGTTTGTGGATCAGCGATAAAGTGAAAGGCATGGCATTGCTCTTCGTCATTGGATTTCCACTGCTGTGGGGGTTACTTTCGTTGGTCACATGGATTGGTCCTTGGTGGTGGGCGTGGGCGTTTGTGCTCCTTTTTGGGTTCCAGCTGCTGATGTTGGTGCTGTATCCGAAATTAATTTTGCCTCTCTTCAATAAACTGACGCCGCTGCCCGATGGAGAATTACGTGATCGATTGATGGCATTGGGGGATCGAACCGGGTTTCAAGCTGCCACGATCGAGGTGATTGATGGGAGCAAACGTTCCGGACACTCCAATGCGTTCTTTACGGGTTTTGGTCGATTTAGGCGTATCGTTTTATTTGATACATTGATTGAGCAAATGACTGGCGAGCAACTGGAAGCGGTATTGGCCCATGAAGTGGGGCACTACAAGAAGGGGCACATTCCGAAGATGATCGCGGTCTCGGCGGTCACGCTGTTGGGCTCCTTGGCGGCGCTGGCGTGGTTGTTGCAGGCGAACTGGTTTCTCGGTGGATTTGGGTTTCCCACGGGAGAATTGGCTCCGGCGTTGCTGCTTTTCGCCTTATTGAGTGGTTTGGTGACCTTCTGGTTTTCGCCGCTCAGCAACATCATGTCGCGGAAGCACGAATACGAGGCGGATGCCTTTGCGCGGGATGCGATGGGAAGCACGGAGCCACTCACCCAGGCATTGCGAAAATTGGCTTCAGAAAACCTCAGCAACATGACCCCGCATCCGTGGTTTAGTGGATTCTATTATTCCCACCCGACACTCGTGGAACGGGAGCGCGCGCTGCGTGGGATCGATTCGTGAGGTTTCGAATTGTAGCCTTGATTGGATGGGGTTTGGGCGGGTTGCTCTCGCTCGGACTCGCGGAGACGTGGAAAATGGCCACTTATAATCTGGCGAACTACAATCTGACGGATCGGCAGATCGAAGGCGCATTTCTCACCCAGTATCCGAAACCTGAGCACGAGAAAACTGCCTTGCGTCGGATCATCAAGCGAATGGACGTGGACGTGCTGGCTTTGCAGGAGATCGGTGGCGAGGCGTTTCTCCGGGAACTGCAACGAGATTTAAAAAGTGAGGGAGTGAATTATCCGTATTCGAGGGTAATGACAGCGGTCGATGAAGCGCGAAAGATCGCGGTATTAAGTCGGCATCCTTTCGCATCGGTGGATGAGAATGATGATCTCGACTTCAAGTATTTCGAGGGACGCGAACTGGTTAAGCGGGGGATGTTAGAGGTCCGATTTGCGACGCCGGTAGGCGAAATTACCTTATTTGTGGTTCATTTTAAAAGCCCCCTGACGGAGCGGCGCGACGATCCGGGATCTATCATTCGACGAGGTCGCGAAGCAACGGCAGCGCGGGACCGACTATTGGAGCGATTCCCTGATCCCGAGGCCGCGAAGTTTTTGGTGCTAGGTGATTTTAACGACGGTCCTGCGGATCGGGCGGTGCGGGCGTTTCGAACGCGGGGCGATTTGAGAATTAGTGAATTACTGGCGGTGAAAGATTCACGAGGGGAGACCTGGACTCATTCCTACCGACGCAATGATGTGTATTCCCGGGTCGACCACATTATGATCTCTCCGGGATTGAAGCCTTTCGTGTCGTCGGGATCTGGAACCGTGATCGATTGGCCGGGTGTCATGTCTGCCAGTGATCATCGTCCGGTTGTGGTGGAGTTGAATTTGCAGGATCCGTTACAGGGGCCTGAATCCGGGCGGGATTAGCTGAAAATTTACACGCTCCTTTTTTCGTGCGTTTCAATGACCGCTCGGCAAGCTCGATCCTCTATGTATCAGAGTTACTACGGCCTGGAGGAGATGCCGTTTAACATCACCCCGGATCCCAAGTTTCTCTACTTGAGTCCAACCCATCAAGAGGCCCTGCAGCATCTGCTTTACGGATTACAGGAGCGGAAGGGTTTTATCGTGTTGGTCGGGGAGGTTGGTTGCGGGAAGACGACATTGTGTCGGCGGCTTTTAAACGAGTTGGAGGGCAGCGAATGGGACACGGCGCTGGTGCTGAACCCGCGGATCAATGAATCCGAGATGTTGAAAGCGGTTTTGAGCGAGTTGGGAGAATCCCCCAAAGGGCAAGGGTTGCACGAACTCATCGTTCAAATGCAGGAGGTTCTTTTACAGCGGATCGTGTCGGGACGAGAGATTGTGCTGATAATCGATGAGGCGCAAAATCTGTCTTTCGAAGTATTGGAACAGATTAGACTGATCTCTAATCTGGAAACAGATAAGCAGAAGCTGCTGCAGATCATCTTAATGGGACAACCGGAGCTCAAAGATATCTTAGCGCTGCCGGAACTGCGACAGTTGCGCCAACGCATTTTGGTTCATTACGAGCTCAAGCCACTTACCCGGAGTGATGTCGCCCATTACATTCGACACCGACTCACTCTGGCTGGGAGTCAGGGGCGCCCTTATTTCACAACTTGGGCGGCCCGAAAAATTCATCGGTATTCTCAAGGGATTCCGCGAATCATCAACAATGTGTGCGACAAAGCGCTGCTGGCTTCGTTCATCCGGGAAGCAGATGAGGTGAATTATTGGGACGTTCGTCGCGCGATTAAAGACGTGAAGCGGCTGACTTTCTAAGGTTACCTTACCGTTAACCCCGAGTTTGGAGAATTTTTGCATGAGCCTGATCAACGAAGCCCTCAAGAAAGCGCAGAAGCAGCAACATGATGCGGCGGCCAAAGGGAGTGGCTCGACCGCGCCGCCCGAAAATCCACCAAATCCACCGAAACCGCCACGGAGTGCACCGTCTGGCGCGTCCTCAGAACCGGATCCGGATCCGATTTTTGCGGCGCGGCGTAAGCGCAAGGGAGGGGGGCGAGGGCGGTGGGTTTTGGTTGCCGTTTTTGTGATCGTGATCGGAGGCGTGGGGTTTGGGCTGACGTCGAATAAAGCGCCGGTCGCTGAAGTGGTCGAATCTCCGCTGACCCAAGGCGTGCCGCCGACGGATGTCGCCGTGCCTGAAAGTCGCCCTGCTGCGGAATTGGCCGCGGAAAAACCGAAGGAGACTGCGGCGGCCTTAGCCTCGCCGGAGCAATTCGTGAAAATTTCATTACCGCCAGCACTCGTCGTTACTCCGGTTCCAGAAACGACCGTCGAAGAAGAACCGACCCGACTGGTTGAGGAACCCGTGGCAGTGACTCACCCCGTGAGTCAACCTGATGTGGAACCGGTGGTTTCAACTCCGGTGTCGCAGCCTGTCGTCCAAACGAAGCCCGCAGTCACTCAAGCGGTTCCAGCGACCTTGATTCCATCTTCACCGCTGGCAGTCACTGACCAAGTCCGCAGTGGGCCCACCGCGGCGCGTCCGCGGTCAACCGTTCCAGTCACACCCGCGGGTAAGGTTGTGATAGAGACCGTGAACGAGCCGTCGGTGAGTAACGTCACGCAAAAATCGCAGGCGAATAATGCGGTGCTCAGTTACTTAGAGCGTGCTCGGGTGACCGGAATCCGAGTTTCCGCTACCGATCCGAAGGTGCTGATGAACAATCGTGTTTATCGCCTCAACGAGATCGTGGACCGAGACCTGCAGTTGCGAATCGTCGCGATTGCGCCGCGCGAACTTCAGTTCGAAGACCCGAGCGGGCACGTCTACCGTAAGACCTTTTAGGTCTGTGGGCGGAAGGCTCGAGTCCGGGCGAAATTGTTTAACCGTAATTGAGTAGGTGGCCTCGATCTCATCGCCGCTCGATTGCGCGTCCAAAGCTGGTAACGGGTGGAATTTATCCGGGAACGAGGGCGCCGATGTGAATAACTTTTAGGTAAAAGCCAACTCGTTGAGGGGCTTCTTGCTTGCTAAGGGGCAGGGAAATGGGGCAAATTGGGGCGAATTGGGGCACTTGCTGCTCCGATATTTATGTCTACCTCAGGAAAAGCTCACCTCACCGGCATCTACCGGCACTATCTCGATGATAAAAATCGGGTGACGATTCCGTCGGCGTGGAGGAATCTGTTTGAGCAGGAGTCAACTTTCCTAGCTATACCAAATCCAGATGGTTACGTAACTGTATTGCCGCCGGCTGAAGCCGACAAATTACACGATAAGTTTGCAGGCATGCCGCTCTCAGATACGGAAGGGCAGGACGTGCTGACGGCGTTTATGGCGAGCACACAGTCGTTCAAATTTGATAAGCAGGGGCGCATTGGATTGAGCGATAGTCTCTTTTCCCATGTGGGTCTTTCGGGGCCGAAAGAGGAAGTCGTTCTCGTCGGTTCCGCCACGAAATTTAATATCTACAGCCCGGCTCGCTGGTCTGTGATCGAGGCCAAGTCGACGCCAGCCACTGTGGCGAGCGTCTTAAAACGCTTTGCGATCTAAGGATGACAAGCGCCTCCTTTCATCCTCCGAAACCTGCTTCGCTTCCTTGCCCTGTTGGTTTCGGTTCCGACTGCTGTCTCTTAGAAGATTCGGCTAGAGCCCTAATCGCAGAACGCCGGCGTCTTCGGATAACTTTAGAGGCCAGTTTCGCCCCCGGTATTCGAGAAATCGGCACTGCCGTCGGCTATAAAATGTTCAACCTTATGAAGGAGTTGTCATGGCCGCTAGGCCTATTGAAACCCCCTTGCCGACTATGATGAATCCTGGCCATCAACCTGTTTTGCTACCCGAAGTGCTTGAGCTGCTCGCGCTGCGCCCGGGCGCGAGGGTGCTCGATGCCACGTTTGGGGGAGGCGGCCACACGCGAGCAATTTTAGAGGCAGAATCTGAAATCACGGTTATCGCACTTGATCGAGACCCTGCAGCCAAGGCGCGGTCAGAGTCCCTGACGGTCGAATACGGAGAGCGCTTCCAACTCCTTGACTGCGATTTCGGTCGTTTAGAGGAATTGGACATTGGCGCGTTCGATGGTGCTTTGTTCGATCTCGGTGTTTCCTCGTTTCAACTCGATGAAGTTGATCGAGGCTTTTCATTCCGGAAGGATGCTCCGACCGACATGCGGATGGATCCCCGGCACGGGGTTTCGGCGGCCCAATGGTTGGAAACAGTCACCGAAGAAATGTTGGTTCGCGCCGTTCGAAACCTGGGCGAAGAAAAATCGTGGCGTCGGGTGGTGCGGGGGATAATTGCCGCCCGAGGAACCGGTCGTTTGGCCCGCACGGCATCCTTGGCAGAAGTGATTTTAGAAGTGATTCCCGCGGCCCAACGACGGAACTCAAAAATCCATCCCGCCACGAAGTCGTTCCAAGGTATTCGCATTGCGGTCAACGATGAGATTGGCGCGATCGAACGCGCGCTCCCGGCGGCATTTGATCGACTGGCCTCGGACGGAGTGATGGCCGTGATCAGTTTTCACTCTCTAGAGGATCGTCCGGTGAAGCAGTATTTCCGAAGTCAATGTGGGCAACCGCTGAATACCAGCGATTCCACGCCGCAGGATCTCCGGCTCAAGTTTGCTGACGCCTTGACGCGCAAACCACGCATCGCCTCGGCCGCCGAAATCGCCGTGAACCCGCGCAGCCGCTCCGCCAAATTGCGGGGCTTGCGCAAACTTTGATCAATTTCCCTATGAAACCCTCATCTCCCCACGCTTTTATCAATCAGTTGCTCGTCTACACGATTATGATGATTTGTGTGACTGGTTCCGTGGGACTGGGCACGGTTTGGTTACGTCACCAAATTTCGGAGATAGCCAATGCCACGAAAGGCATGGAGCGGGATATTGCCGCCATCGAACGCCAGATCGCTGAATCGACGGCTCGATTAGCCGCGGAGGAATCGCCTAAAATGCTCGAGCTGAAAAACGAAGTAATGGCGCTCGGGTTGGTGCCGCCGCAAGACCTTCAGATTGTGCGAATTGATGAGTCACCCGAGGAGCGACTTGCCGCCAAACGCAACATTGAGATTTTCGCGGAAGAGGCGGTCGAAGGAACGGCGGCGGTCCGTTTTTCACTTAACTCCTTTCGCTAATTTTGAGCTTAAATTGAATGTCTAAAGGGTTCACCTCCAGTTACCGCCTAATTTTACTCGCTACCACCGTTTTGGTGTGTTTCGCGGGAGTAGGTGTGCGGCTGGTTCACTTGCACGTTTTAGACCGAGAACGGTTGGTCAGTTATGTGGATCGGGCTCGGAGTTCCATCGCTAGGCAAGAGGCACGGCGAGGTGATATCCTGGATGCAAGAGGTGATGTATTAGCCACTTCTCGAACCGTGATTGCGTTGGGCGTCGATCCCCAATCTCTGAAACCAGAAGATGAAATTAAGTGGTCCAAACTCGCCCAATTGCTGGAGCTTCCGCTCAGTGAAATTCAAACGATTTTTGGCCAAAAGACGCGAAGCACAGAAAGTGGCGAGATCCGCGACGTGCGTTGGGTAAAACTGCGAGATGGCATTGAGGAATCTACCTATTTGGCGATCCAGAAACTTAAGATCAAAGGCGTCTACGGCAACCGTTCTTACCGTCGGGTGTATCCACGTAACTCATTGGCTTCACACGTTATAGGATATCTAAATAGAGAAAACACGCCTTCAGGCGGAATCGAGAGTTTCGCGAATTTTTATCTGAAAGGTCAAGATGGTTGGATGGAGACAGAGAAGGACGGCAAGCGTCGCGAGATGGCTCAATTTCGCCATCGTGAGGTTGCCGCCACGGCGGGTTACAGCGTCGTGCTATCGATTGATTCGGTGGTGCAGCATTTGATCGAATCGGAACTGAATTTTATTAGTGAAACCTACCATCCTCAGAAAGCCACGATCCTAGTGAGCGATGCGGAAAGTGGCTTCCTTCTGGGCATGGCGAACTACCCCTCGTATAATCTCAATGAATACGGCAAGGCGCCCATGGCGGTGCAGCGCAATGTCGCTGTGACTGACCTGATTGATCCAGGATCTACCTTTAAGATTGTGGCTGCTTCCGGGGCTTTGGATGCAGGGTTGGTTACGCCGGAAACCGAGTTTAACTGCTCGATTGATTCGATCGAGTATCGCGGGAGAGTGCGCCGGTTTATGCCAGACGATCATGCACATGATCACCCTTTGAGCGTGGCAGAAATCATTAGCCAATCGAGTAACGTCGGTGCGGCGCAATTGGGGATGAAATTGGGCGAAAAGGGACTTTACGATGCAGCGCGTAAGTTTGGCTTTGGGGAAAAATCGGGATTCCAGCTAGGTTACGAAAGCGGAGGGTTATTGAATACCCCCGATAAGTGGAGTGCACTCGAGATTACCCGAATTCCCGCAGGCTACAGCATATCGGCAACGCCGCTGCAGATTCATTATGCGATGTCGACAATCGCGAGTGGCGGGCAATTGCTTCGCCCGCAGATCATTCGGGAAATCCGGGATGAAAAAGGGGAAGGCGTTTACTCGTTTGGTGGCGTGAGTCGGCGACAAGTGATCAAGCCGGTGGTTGCTCAGCAGATGGCGAAAATGTTGATGGGGGTGACGGAAGACGGCACGGCGAAGGGAGCGGCGATTCCTGGCTATCAAGTCGCGGGGAAAACGGGTACGGCGCAGAAACTAATCGATGGCCAATACTCCAACCGAAATCACGTCGGTTCATTCGTAGGCTTTTTTCCGGCGAGCGATCCGCGGGTGGTCATCACGGTTATTGTAGATGATGCAAAACTTGACCGTGGGCGCTTAAATTACGGTTCCGCGGTGGCGGTGCCTTCCTTCAAGCGGATCGCTGAAAAACTTATTTCCTATCTCGATATCAAACCCGCCGTGCTCGGTGAAACGGCAAATTACGCCATGAGAGGCCCGGCACAATGATCGGCTACTTAACCCAAGACTATCCACTTATTCGAGCTTTTGGTGCTGCGACGCATGTTCGTAGTCGGAGCGAAACTATGGCGCGTAATCGCGTATTCAAAATGGCACCCAAATTATTCGATTTTCTTAGCGACGACGATCTGATTGCGGTCAAGGGCGAGCGGGATCGTCCGATCTCTGGACTCGTCATGGACAGTCGCCGCGTGGTGCCGGGGAATGTCTTTTTCGCGTTGCCGGGATTACGCACCAATGGCGGTAACTTCGTCGACGAAGCGGTCGCGCGTGGTGCGGTCGCGGTCGTCACTGGAGTGATGCCTCGCACCGTGCCCGCCAAGGTGACTTTTGTGCAGGTGGCAAATCCTCGTGCGGTCATGGCGACGATGGCCCGACGATATTTTAAGCGTCCGGACCAAGATATGGATGTGGTCGGAATCACGGGAACCAACGGAAAAACTACGGTCGCTCATCTCGTGCGTCACCTGTTGGGTGGCGAGAAGCCGGTGGGTTTGTTGGGCACGATTTCTTACGACTTAGGAGTCCGCACCGTGCCATCTTTTAAGACGACCCCGGAGTCCATCGATACCTACGGCATGTTGGCGCAAATGCGGGACGCCGGCTGCGACCATGCGGTTATGGAAGTCAGTTCGCACGGAATTGATCAGCAGCGGGTGAATGAACTGCGTTTTGCCACGGCAGTGTATACCAACCTCACCCGTGATCACCTCGATTATCACACCTCGATGGATGAGTATTTCGAGGTGAAGTCGCGTTTGTTCACGGGAGCAATTGGACCGCGCCCAGAAGTTGCGGTCATCAACCTCGACGATGCATACGGCGAGAAGCTCTTGGCCAAATTGGCCCCTGATCAACGCCGGATCACTTTTGGCGAATCGAAGCAGGCGGATATCCGAGCCGATGAGATCGAATATGCGTTCAAGTCGACTAAGTTGCGGTTAGTCTGGCCCGAGGGAACGGCTGAAGTGACCTCTCCGTTGATTGGGCGTTACAATCTTTCCAACCTACTCGCGGCGGTTGCGACCGCCTACGGCGTGGGCAAAGATCCCGCAAAATTGGTGGAGCGGATCAACAGTTTCGCCGGAGTGGCGGGGCGGATGGAGCGAGTCGAAGAAGGTCAGGACTTCAATGTGTTGGTCGACTATGCGCACACGGATGATGCGCTGCGCAATGCTCTGGCGATGCTGCGTCCGGTCACCCCAGGTCGACTGATGGTTGTTTTCGGTTGTGGAGGAAATCGGGATAGATCGAAACGACCGTTGATGGTTCAGGCCGTGCAGGAACAAGCCGATTTTTCTTTTGCCACCGCGGATAATCCCCGACGGGAGGATTTACATCAAATTTTTGATGATATGAAAACTGGCGTGACCGCGCCGGAAAAAATCACGTGGATCGAAGATCGGCGTCGAGCGATTAGTCTGGCCCTCGATATGGCGAAACCGGGCGATAGTCTGCTCATCGCCGGGAAAGGGCATGAGCCGTATCAGGAATTTTCCGACACCGTGGTGCCATTCGATGATCGGCTCGTGGCGCGTGAACTTATCGCGATCAAACGAATTTCCGTCCGCTAAATAATCTCTTTTCTCGTGCCTCAATTTAATCCCGCTCAACTCGCTGCTTGGACCGCTGGTCATTGGACGGTGGAGCCCACGGCGGCGCTGACGGGATTCGGAATTGATTCCCGAAAAATTGAAGCCGGACAGCTTTTCGTGGCCCTGAAAACCGGGGAGCGAGATGGTCACGATTTTCTGTCATCGGCGAAAGCGGCTGGCGCGAGTGGTGCGGTGGTGCAAGAGGTGCGAGCGTCGGTTGATTTACCGCAACTGCTGGTGGCCGACTCCTTGGTGGCGTTACAAACTATCGCGCTTAAACATCGGCAGGAATTCACGGGGCCGGTTACCGGAATTTCGGGCAGTGCGGGCAAAACCTCGACTAAAGATTTACTCGGGAGATTACTGGGCTCTAAGGCACTGGTAACGGAAGGAAATTTGAACAACCACCTCGGGGTGCCGCTCACTTTGACTCGGCTCGATGCCGAGAAACATGAGTTTGCGATTATTGAAGCCGGGATTAGTGCCCCGGGGGAAATGGCGCCATTGGCACGAATGATCGATCCGGATGTGACGATCATTACGCTGATCGACCACGCGCACACGAAGGAGTTAGGCGGCCTCGATGGCGTGGCCAAAGAAAAATCGGTCTTACCGCACGCGGTGCGATCAGATGGTTTGACCGTGCTCCCGCGGCGGGTCGCCGACCTGAGGCCGTTTACCGATCTCCCGGGCCGCCGCCTAGTGGTGGAACGGGCTGACGTCTTGATGCCAGATGCGCAGGTTGCGGATACAATTTACTTTACGGTGACTCACCGCGGGAGCGAATCAGCGGTGACGGTGGCTTACGGAAACGCACCGGAAACTTATGTATTTCGTCGGGTGAGCGAAGGTATGACCCAGAACGCGGTCTTGGCGATCTGTGTGGCGCGATGGTTAGGCGTCGCGCCGGTCAAAATACGTGAGCGTATGATCGGCTGGGGACCGGCGCCGCTGCGGGGCGAAGTGCGAGAAGAGGCCGGACGTTTGGTTTACTTAGATTGCTACAACGCTAATCCCGCGGCAATGGTGGATGCGCTCCAAGTGTTTGACGAAATGACCACCGATGGGGCGGCCCGGCTGTTCTTGTTGGGTGGAATGGAAGAACTGGGGGAGGTTTGTGAAGCAAAACATCGTGAAGTCGGGCAGGCGCTTAAATTGCGCAAAGCGGATCGAGTTTTGTTGATTGGAACTGGCGCTGATTCGGTTCGCTTTGGTGCGCTTGAGGGCGGAGCGGAGGATGAGCAGATTGAAGTGTTGAGGACGTTGACGGGAGTCGAGACGCGAATCGCGGAGTGGCGTGGTCCGGTATTTGTGAAAGGCAGTCGGTGTTATCGTCTTGAGACGGTGGTGCCTACTTTAACGGGAGGGTTAAACTAGTGCTCTCTTACCTCGCTGAATACGAACACGTGTGGGGGCCGTTGCGCGTTTTGCGCTACATTACGCTGAGGACTTTATTGGCGGCAGGCACGGCGATGGTCGTGGGATTTGTCATCGGACCTTGGTTGATCGGGCAATTGCGCCGGCTCAAACTGGGTCAACATTACGACGACGATCGCACGGGTGATCTCGCCGCTCGTTTCGATAAGAAGAATACGCCCACGATGGGAGGGCTCTTGATTTTCTTTGCGGTGGCGGTGAGCACGATTTTGTGGGCGACACCGAACATTTGGGTTCTTACGTCGCTATTTGTTTACGGGGCACTGACGGCGGTCGGTTTCCGAGATGATTACCTGAAAGCGGTAAAGAAGAACCGGGATGGAATTTCATCTCGCGAAAAACTATTTTGGCAAACCGTGGTGACGGCCGTCGCATTGACCCTATTGGTCTGGAGCCCGACGAGCTCAGAACACATCAGAGAGCTTTGGTTACCGTTCTTCAAGGACCCCGTGTTCATGTTCGTGGGATTCACCGGCTTGGCATTGTTGTTTGTGATGATGTTTTTCTGGGTCGTCGGATTCAGCAATGCGATCAACCTGACCGATGGCTTAGACGGCCTCGCGATCGGTTGCACGATCACGGTGGCATTCGTCTACGGAATCATGGCTTATTCGGCGGGAAATAGTCGAATCTCGGAATACTTGCTTATTGGATACGTTCCGGGAACGGGCGAACTCGCGGTAATTTGCGGTGCGTTGGTCGGGGCGGGAATGGCTTTTCTGTGGTATAATGCTCATCCGGCAGAACTCTTTATGGGTGACACCGGTTCACTGGCGCTGGGCGGTTTGATAGGGGTGATCGCATTTATGGTGCAGCAGCCACTCACGTTGGTAATCGTGGGAGGCGTGTTTGTCGCCGAGGCCGTTTCCGTGATCATTCAGGTGTCGTTCTTCAAGTATACGCGGAAGCGATATGGGGCAGGGCGCCGGTTTTTCAGGATGGCCCCAATCCATCATCACTTTCAAAAAGCAGGATGGCCGGAAACGAAGATAGTGCTGCGCTTCTGGATACTTTCCCTCATGTGCGCGCTCATTGGCTTAGGCACTTTAAAACTACGTTAGCGCAATCTATTTCACTCGCTTCCTTTTAACATGCTCTCTGCTCCCGAATTCCTGAAACCACTGCTCACCGCTCCCGTTGCGGTGTTGGGGACTGGTGTGAGCGGACGTTCGGCGGCGAAATTGATTAAGCGTCTCAAGGGAGAAGTGATCTTCTATGATGAAAAAGGCGGGGTCGATGTCGCGACTGAGTTCAAGCCGTCAGGCCATCAGCTGGTGATTGTTTCACCGGGATTTAGCCCGGATCACACGTGGGTGATAGCGGCTCGTTCGGCCGGTGTCGTGATCCTCAACGAACTGGATTTAGCGTCGATTTTTTGGCGAGGTAAGGTTGTCGCGGTGACAGGAACAAATGGCAAAACAACGCTGACTGAGTTCTTAACCTTCGCGCTCAAGCAGGCAGGGCAGGACGCCTTTGCGGTCGGAAACATTGGCCGGGCCTTCTGTGAAACCGTGGTGGAACGCGAAGGGGGGGCACCGGATTCGATCGCGATTTGCGAAGTCAGTTCCTTTCAAGCTGAAACGCTAAGGTATTTCCGAGCGGACGCGGCTATCTGGACTAATTTTGCGGAGGATCATTTGGAGCGGCATGGTTCGATGGCCAGTTACTTTGCGGCGAAGTGGCACCTGTTTGAACGCGCGGTGGGAGGAGAGGTTTTTGCGGGATCGAGCGTGCAACGGGCGGCGGAAGCGTATGGTCAATCGTTACCGGATAACGCGGTAATTGAAACCGAGGATCTAGCGGGAGACGTGTTGCTACGTGGGACCGTTTTTGACGATCAACCCCAGCGGGAGAATTTTCTTTTGGCCTCGGCATGGTGGAGAGCCGCGGGCTACCGGGAACCGGTTCTTTATGCGGCGGCCCAAGATTTTACTTTGGGGGCGCATCGCTTGGCGAAGACCGCGGTGATAAATGGGGTAACTTGGTGGAATGACTCCAAGGCGACAAATTTCCATGCCACCGAAGCGGCATTGAGTCACTTTGGCGCGCCGGTGATTTTGATCGCGGGGGGCAAATCCAAGGGTGGTGATTTAGCGGGGTTTGGGCGCCGAATCGCCGGTCGAGTTAAGCAGGTTCTGTTGATCGGCGAGTCGCGTAATGTCCTAGCGACTCTATTGGCTGCGGCGGGGGTGCCCCATCAAGTTTGTGAGAATCTAACGCAGGCGGTGGGTCTCGCTTATGCTCGAGCGGAAGCGAGTGATAATGTTTTACTCAGTCCCGGTTTCTCTAGTTTAGATCAGTTTAAAGGTTATGCTGATCGCGGATTAAAATTTGAATCTCTCGTCAAGGCGCTATCGGTGCCGAATCATTCTTAAATCGTATCGTTCATCCCCCATCGTTTCCTGTTATGAAACTTCTAAATATTCTCGGAGCCGTCGTTGTCGTGCACATTGCAGTGTTGATCCTCGCGGTTGCAATTCCCGGCTGCCGAACCACCACAAGCAAAACCGCCCCTACGCCTGGTTTAAACCAGGGCGAAGCGTCAATGTCCTCGCCGGTTTCGGTCGCCCCTGAATTGCAGGACAGCGATCTCAATCCACCGCTAGCGAACACCAGTGAAGCTGCGTTTGATCCCAATGCCGCGGCGATTTCCAATTCGACCTCAGCGGGGCGCTATAGCCCAACGCGCCCACGGTTGTCGATCGGCAGTGCGCTCAATCCGGTCCCGTTGCCAGACGCTACCCCGGCGGTGACGCCCGTCACCACTTACACCGTAAAGGGGGGCGACAATCTTTGGACGCTAGCCAAAAAGAACGGGGTATCAGTGCGGGAGTTGGCGTCGGCAAATGATCTTGCGCCCGACTCCGGGCTTCGGGTGGGACAGGTGCTCGTGGTTCCGTCTACCGCGAGTGCAGTTACGCCTGCGGCGTCGGTCGCGGCGATCGACATGGAAAACGTAACCAGTTACACGATTCGTCCCGGAGACACATTGGCTAAGATTGCCAGAGCGCAGGGCACCACGGTTTCCAAACTCAAGGCTTTCAATAACCTTCGCAGTGATCTGGTGCGAGCGGGTGACCGTTTAGCGATTCCCGAAATACAAACCCCGAATCCGACTGCGGTTACGGACGCAAGTTTAACCGCTTCGAAAGCACCCAGTTTACCCGTGCCGAAAGCGAAGGGATCGTATCAACATGTAGTGGCACCGGGTGAAAGCCTGACGGTTATTGCTCAAAGATACGGGGTGAAGATCGGGGATATTGCACTCGCAAATCAGATCCGGAATCCGGCGCTCATTCGTCCCGGGCAATCGCTTACCATTCCGGGGTGGGAAGCTCCAACTCAAGTCAAAACGCCGGTTGCCGCGGCGGGGCAGTTGACTCCCGCAAAAGGAGCGGTGGTCACTCCCGTGAATGATGACGAAGACCTCGATGCAGGATTGGATGATCAAGATCTTGATAACGTCCCGGTCATCACGGTTGAAGAGGCTCCGATTACGACGATCTCCACCGACAAAGACGCCGGACCGGCGATCTTTGAATAGGTCATTGAATTCAGGATTAAAGGTCATCTCCTTCCCGAAAATACGCGGCCCCATTTATGCCCACTTCAAGTCGTTCTTCATCTAGCCTCGCTCGTTTGCCGGCGGCATTGATCGTGGTGTGCGTGATGGGTCTCTTGATCCTGGGCCTGCCCATCTTGTTTAGCGCTACCGCCTACTTTGGGAAAAGTCCGTTCTTCTACCTCGGGAAGCAGATGGTGGGAGTGGTGCTGGCAACGATTGCTTGTTTGGTGGTCAGCCGAATTGATTTGGAGGGGGCACGTCGTTACACTTGGTTTATCGGAGTGGGAGCGCTCGTGGCGTTGCTGTTGACGGTGATCCCAGGAATCGGAATATCGGTTAACGGGAGTCGTCGTTGGTTGGGCATTGGAGAGTTTCGTTTACAGGCTTCGGAATTTTCGAAACTCGCGATGGTCTTTTGTTTGGCCCATTATTTGGCGGTCAACCAGAGCCGGATCAGTGAGTTTCGGCGGGGATTTATCATGCCGATCGGATTGGTCGGACTGTGCACCGGATTGGTGATTTTGCAGCCCGACTTTGGCACCGCCGCGCTGACGATGGCCGTGGGGTTGCTGCTCATATTTTTGGCCGGAGCGCGTTGGTCCTATATTTTACCGGCGGTGGGTTTAGTGGTGGGGGCGTTTACGCTGTTGATCATGAATAATCCGAATCGGTTGAATCGATTTACGGCATTTTTGGATGTGGAGGGAAATAAGATGGGAGGCACCTATCAGCTTTATCAATCATTGGCCGCATTTGCCGTTGGCGGGGTTGACGGCGCGGGGATTGGGCAGGGCAGGCAACAACTCAATTTCTTGCCTGAAGCGCATACCGATTTTATTTTCGCGGTACTGGGGGAGGAGTTGGGATTGAATTTCACGCTGGCGGTGGTCGTGGCGTTCAGCGCGATTTTCCTGCTGGGGCTCTTGCACCTGCGCAAGGCGCCAAATTTGTTTCAGTTTCTGTTGGTAATAGGCGCGATCTTATTGGTGACGTTACAGGCCATCGTCAATTTGGGCGTGGTGACGGGATTGCTCCCCACCAAAGGAATGTCGCTGCCGTTTATCAGTGCCGGATTATCGAATCTATTACTGATGGGGATGTTGATCGGAATCATTTTAAACACCGCGCGAACTTGGTCGAAACCTGTGCTGCTTTGTAAGGGGCGGACCATGAAGGAAGTCACGGCGTGAGTCACTTTGTGATCGCTTGCGGAGGGACCGGCGGACACCTCACTCCGGGAATCGCTTTGGCCGAGCGGTTGCAGGATCGTGGGCATTCGACGCTGTTACTGATTTCAGAAAAACAGATTGATGCGCAACTCGCGCAGAAATATGCGAAGCTTCGTTTCGCAAAAATCCCGGGTGCGCCTTTGCTGATGGATCCCGCTGGCTTGGCGAAATTTTTGGCCAGGCAGACTCGCGGATTGATCTTCTCGCTGAGACTGATTCGCCGGGAACGCCCTTCCGCGATCGTGGGATTTGGGGGGTTCACTACGGCGGCGATAATTTTGGTTGGGTGGCTCACCCGAGTGCCGGTCATGCTGCACGAGGCAAACCAAGTTCCGGGACGAGCGGTGCGGACGTTAGCCAAGTTTGCGCGCCGGGTTTATCTGCCAAGTGGAGTGACGCTCCCGGAAACGAATCCGGTGAAGATTCGTCACGCCGGATTGCCGGTGCGGTGTGAAATCGATCGAATTCCACGTCATGAGGCGGCGGAAGTGTTCGGCATTGATCCGGCGAGAATCACGGTGGGGGTTCTGGGAGGGAGTCAAGGGGCCGCCGCGTTGAATGAATGGGCCGCCAAGGTGGCGGTGGAATTGGCGAAGGAAGGGGTGGCGACATTGACGGTGACAGGACCGGGTAAGTCGGAATCCGCGGCGGAAGTCTTGGTCGACGGAAACGGTGACAAAGTGAAATCGGTTACGATTTCGTTCTGCGATAACATGGCCGCATTTTTGTCAGCTTGTGATCTGGTGATCTCGCGGGCGGGAGCGGGGTCATTGGCGGAGATTGTGCGGTGCAGAGTCCCGGCGGTTTTGGTGCCGTATCCTCATGCCGCCGATGCACACCAGTTGGAGAATGCGGAGGAGTTTTATCGACGCGGGGGAGGGCAAGTCGTGTTGGAACAGGATTTAGAAAAACTGCTGCCCACTGTTTTGGAAATCGTGCTGGACGAGAATAAACTACAGCAGGCGAGAGCAAATGTGCGCGCCATGAGCAGATTGGACACGCTGCAACTGATGTTGGCTGATATGGAAGAATTGGCGATTGAACGCGATGCAACGCTGCCACCGAGCGCACGAGCGATTCACCCCTAATGGCGATGGCTCTCCCATTACTTTTCAATGAATCCGTCCGGCGCATTCATGCGGTCGGAGTGGGGGGGATGGGGCTGGGGCCGTTGGCGATTTACTTAGCCAAGGGGGGGTGGTTGGTCAGTGGAGAAGATGACTCGCTCAATCCGACCATGAAGATAGAGCTCGAGCGGGCAGGAGTGGTTTTGACTGGCACCGGTGACCTGAAACCTGGGATTGATTTACTCGTCTTCTCCTCGGCCATCGCCCCGGCCCATCCGACCCGGTTAAAGGCAGCAAAAATGGGAGTGCCGCAGGTGAAACGCGGTCACCTGCTGGCTGAAATTAGTAAAAATAAACGACTGGTGGGAGTCGCGGGATCACATGGAAAAACGAGTGTCACGGCGATGTTGATCGCGGCGCTGAAGCACTCGCAGTGGAATGGTGGATATGTTCTTGGCGGGCTCTTTGCAAACGAAGCGTGGGCGCCGGCGGAAGCGGGGCGCGATGATTGGTTGATCGTGGAAATTGACGAAAGCGATGGAACGATCGAGTCGTTTTCTCCGGAGATGCTCATAGTGGTCAATCTGGACTGGGACCACCCCGACCACTACGAGAGCGTGGAACAACTCAAGGCGACGTTTGCCCAGCTGGGGGAGCGAACGCGAGGAGTGGTTCTCGGGTGGAAGGGATGTCCGCAAACGGCTTCGATTCAAAACGAATCGATGGGAGCGGCGCAAATGGTGACGTTTGGAGCCGACGGAGATTTTTCGTTTAAGGTGACTGAATCTAATCTGATTCGGCAGACGCTGGCGTTGAGTGGACGCTTTGGGATCAACGCAGCAAAGGTTCAAGCGAAGGGGCGTTTTAATGCGATTAATGCGACCGGAGCACTCGCCGCAGTTCAGTTGATGGGCTGGCCCTTGCAGCCGGGGATGTTGGCTGATTTCCCGGGAGTGAAACGTAGGCAGACCGAGCTACGACGGGACGGCGATTTGACCGTGCTAGAAGATTACGCCCATCATCCCGCGGAAGTTCGTGCTTTGCTGCAAAGTTTGAAATCTGAGTTGAAGGTAGACCAGCGATTGGTGGTGGTCTTTCAACCGCACCGGTTTAGCCGGACCCTGCAGTTTAAATCTGAGTTTGCGGCAGCACTGGCATTTGCGGACTCGCTGCACCTACTGGATGTTTACCCGGCAGGGGAGTCATTTAGAGTCGGCGGAACCACCGCTGATCTCCGCGCCGAAATTTTACTTTCTTCGCCAGATTTGCGGGTGAACTACGTTCCGAATAATGCCTCGCGTGTTTTGGAGATTCTCCGGCAGTCGCGCCAACCGGGAGACTGCGTGGTATTCGTAGGGGCCGGGGACATCGAAAAAATGGCTCGAGACTGGTTGCGACGCGTCGACCAAGCAGCCGGGGGAGAAGAGAAATGGAATAAACTAGCGGACTTATTGCGGAAGGAGTTATCCGAATTGAGCACCGTAAATCGAGAAGAAGTGCTGGCCAAAAAGACGACCTTGCGAGTCGGGGGAGCTGCGCGAGTTTACGTGGAGCCAGCGGATGTAGATGATTTGCAACGGGTGGTGCGGATATCTCAAGCGATGGGCGTCCCTCACTATGTATTGGGGCGAGGATCAAATTTGTTGATTCCTGATACCGGAGTGGACGGAGTGGTAGTGGCAATGCGTCACAAAAATTGGGCCACATTTTCTCCCTTGGATGATGGCAGGGTAAGCGTGGGGGCCGGCTTGCGGCTGAAAAATCTTTGCGGCTTGGCGGCTAAGGCGGGGCTGGAAGGTTTTGAATTTCTGGAAGGGATCCCAGGAAATGTGGGAGGCGCCTTACGGATGAATGCGGGAGCGATGGGCGGATGGATGTTTGATGTGGTGGACGAAGTTGAGGCGATCGATAGCTCAGGTCATCGGGTGACCTGGCAACGAACACAGTTGCACACCGGTTACCGCCATTGTGAGGAGCTAAGAGAGGCCATCGCGATCGGAGCAATTCTTCGCTCCGCGACGAAAGGGCAGGCCGATAACATCGGGCGCCAAATCGATGTTTACCGGAGTAAGCGGCAGGAGTCTCAACCGCGGGAACCGAGTGCCGGCTGTATTTTCAAGAACCCGGAAGGAGATTCGGCAGGACGCTTGATTGAACAATCAGGATTGAAAGGAACTCGCATCGGGGATGCCGAAATCTCGATGGTTCATGGGAATTTTATTGTTAATCGAGGAAGTGCCACGAGTGCAGAAGTGATCGATTTGGTGAAACGAGTTCGAAGTGAAGTAAACCGAGAGGTCGGGATACTACTGGAACCGGAAGTGCTCCTTTACGGTGCGAGGTGGGAGGACGTGCTATGACCGCGAAGCGAAGTCCGAGAGTTGTGGTGCTAGCAGGAGGCACGTCGGCGGAACGCGAAGTTTCTTTGGGCTCCGGAATGGCGAGTGCGGTTGCTTTGGCGCGGAGTTTTGACGTGCGATTTGTCGATGTGAGGGCGGATGAACTTCCTCGCTGCATCAACGCACAACAGGAGGTGGTATTTTCCACGTTGCATGGTGTTTTTGGGGAGGATGGCGGGATGCAGCGATTATTGAGTCAAGCGGGCATTGAATTTGCGGGCTGTGATGCGAAAAGTAGCGAACTGACGTTTGATAAAGTGAAAACCAAAGACGTGGTGAAAGCCGTGGGAGTCGAGGGTGCCCGGGCGATCGAGTTTGAAGGGGAGCAGAAACCGACGGTTGACCAGATCGTGGAAGAGTTGGGCGCGTCGATTGTTTTCAAGCCTAATCGATCGGGAAGTAGTGTGGGATTGAGCTTGTGCGCGAACCGGACGGAAGTCGCGGAGAGTTGGGCGAAGATCGAAACGGGAGCGTGGTTAGTTGAGGAGCGGATTATAGGCCGAGAACTGACGGTGGGGGTGATTGATAGCCGCGCACTTCCCGTCGTTGAGATTGTGCCAAAGTCCGGGATTTTCGACTACCGATCAAAGTATACGAAAGGTATGACGGACTACCTCGCGCCGGCACCGTTGCCTAAAAAATTGGCCAAGCGAGCGCAGGAATTGGCAGTGAAATCCTACGCGGCGTGCGGTTGTCGGGATTATGCTCGTATCGATTTTATGATGACGGGAAAAAATGAACTGATTTTCCTCGAAATTAACACGCTGCCAGGTATGAAAGAGACGAGTCTTTTACCGATGGGAGCGAACTGTGGGGGAATTGATTTCACGGCCCTAGTCAAAGCACTGGTTTCGCCAGCCTGTGACCGCTTTTTCGAAACCTACGCAACGACTTTTCAGCATGAATAGAATCGACCCTTCAACTCCAACCGCGCGCAGTTGGCGCGACATCCCGCAGCAGATCGCTCCGCAGGCGATGTCGAAGGTGGGCCGTCGGCGCGTGACGTATCGGACGGTTCGAAACATTGCCGTCGTGGTCGGTGTTTTGGCTTTGGCGGCGGGAGGTTTCGAAATCTGGCGCACACTCAAAAATGACCCTCAACGTTTGGTCGCCACCACGGCGAGCGAACCGCTCAAAGAAATTACGGTGGAGTCGAACGGGGTTTTGGGCGAAACATGGGTTTCGGATCAACTGGCTCTAGCCGAGAATGTGGGTTTGATGGACCTCGATCTTTACAGCCTACGGACTCGGTTGACCGCGTCTGGTCAGGTCCGGGCGGCGGTTTTGACGCGAGAGTTTCCGGACACCTTAAAAGTGGTTTTGGATGAGCGGTCTCCCGTGGTGCGGGTGAAGGCCCGATTGAGCGGACCAGATGTGCGCGACTTTTTGGTGGCACGGGATGGAACGGTATTTAGCGGAAGCGGATTTTCGACTCAGACGTTGAGCTCACTCCCTTGGCTGGGAGGAATTCGCCTCGTGCGAAATAGAGATGGTTTCTTGCCTTTGGATGATTTGAACGTGGTGGCCGATTTGCTCCTCACCGCGCGAGGGCATGCGCCTGACCTGTTCGCGACTTGGCGGGTAATCTCACTCGAACGAATGGATCAAGACGGTGAGATTGTGGTGCAATCCTCGGTGGTGCCGAAGATCATATTTGGCACGCGGGAAGGGTTCTTCTCTCAGATTGCGAGACTCGATTTGATTTTGGCCGAAACCCGCTCACATGCGCGGGCGCCATTGAAATCGATCAATCTTGCGGTGGGGGCTTCACAGGTTCCCGTGGCCCTGATGCAGCCCGTTCCTAACGCCGCCAATTCTACCACGCCCACGGTTCGTTTTCCGTTCAACTAACTTCCCTACACATTGAGCTCCTCATCTCGCTTCATCGGTGCCGTCGAAATTGGCACATCTAAAGTTTCGGTTCTCATCGGCGAGATTATCGAAGGCCGTCGCGTCAATCTTATTGGCTACGGCGAATGTCAGTCGCACGGCGTCGTTAAGGGCGTCGTGACTGACTTTAAGGCCGCGAGTGACGCGACCCATAGTGCCTCGTTAGCGGCGGAACAGAGTGCGGGGGTGAAAATTGAAGAAGTGTTTCTCGCGCAAACGGGAAAACATTTGGACGGGTTCTACAATCAGGCTTCGGTGAGTGTGGGCGCGGCCAATAATATGGTGTCCCAATCTGATATTGATACGGTGTGCCGGTTGGCGAAAGCCAAGGCATTGCCGGACGGTCGCATGGTGGTGCATCATATTCGTCGACCTTTCCAATTGGATGGAAAACTGGTCGGAGCGAATCCCGAGCATTTGAACGGCGAAAGACTTGAGGTGGGTTATTGGACGGTGCATGGGCAGGAACCAATGATCGCGAATAGCATTCACGTGGTGCGCGGATTCAACGTTCGGGTGAGCGATTTGATTCTGTCGAGTTTGGCCTCGGGCACGATGTTAACGACTTTGCAGGACCGTCAGAATGGCGCGCTCGTGATCGATATCGGAGCCGGGACCACGGACTATGTGCTTTATCGTGATGGCGCGCCGTATCTTACCGGAGCGATTCCGGTCGGGGGCTCGCATTTGACCAATGATCTGGCACTGGGATTGAGGGTGACGGAAGGGCAGGCTGAAAAGCTGAAGCTCCGTCACGGTCGAGGGACGGTGGTGGCGCATGATCGGAACGATAAAGTTTGGTTAAACGGCGATTTTGCGATCGGTGATCGGCAGTTCACGCGCAACGCCATCGAGACGATTACGAGCGCACGCGTTCGAGAAGTTTTTGAAGTGGTGCAAAAGAAACTGGGCACCGCGCTCAACGCCGAGAACTGCGCCGCGGGAGTCGTGCTGACAGGTGGAACTTCAAAGCTGCCGGGAATTGCCGACACGGCAGCTCGGGTATTCGGAATTCCTTCGCATCTGGGAGAGATGCCGCCCGGGGTAGACGAGAAGTTAAAAGAGCCCTCTCACGCCACGGTGCTTGGATTGCTCCATTTCGGATCGCAAAATCGACCTCAAGTCGCCCCGCGGGCAAATCGCGGACGGAGTATTCTTCGTAAACTCTTTACCGTCGGAGCCTAATAACGATGCATCCCCACGAACTCCCTCTCACGCCAGATACGGACAATCTCGGTGACCGTAGCATTTCGATTAAGGTTATTGGTTTAGGCGGTGCGGGCGGCAACGCGGTTGATCGGATCAAAATGGAGAATCTCGATCGATTGCAGCTCGCGGTTATCAATACCGATTTACAAGCCCTCAACTCTTCGCCGGTTGAAGAAAAGGTGCTGATTGGCTCGCAGATTACGCGCGGACTCGGGGCGGGCGGAGATCCTGATCTAGGTTACGATGCGGCAGAGTCGGATCGGGAAAAAATTGCCGAAGTGGTTAAGGACATTGATTTGGTCTTTTTGGTCGTCGGGATGGGCGGAGGAACCGGTAGTGGAGCCGCGCCGATCGTGGCTGATATTGCGAGCGAAGCCGGCGCGTTGGTTATCTCATTTGTGACCTTGCCGTTTAGCTTCGAAGGAGGTCGGCGAGCGAAGCAAGCGGAGGAGGGGTTGCTGTCCTTACGCCGCAGTTGTGATGCGGTGATTCCCCTGCCCAATGATGTGCTTTTGCAGGAGGCCGCCGAAGGTGAAACTGCGCTGGACTCCTTTGCACGAGCTGATGCGTGGATCGGGCGGGCGGTGCGTTCGGTCTGGGCGATGTTGTTCCGCACGGGATTGATCAATTTGGATTTCTCGACGTTGCGGCAGGCATTTCACACTCGGGGTGGAAAAACGTTGTTCGGGTTGGGCAGTGGGGCCGGAGAAAATGCTGCGGCAGATGCGATCGAGAGTTTAGGCATGTGTCCGTTACTTGCGACGCCAGAGTTTTCGAGGAAAGCAGACCGATTACTCGTGAATATTGTGGGCGGGACGGATCTGACATTGCCGAAAGTGAATGAGATCATGAGTGCGGTGACCGAGAGATACGGTCGGGAATCGCACGTCATAATGGGTGCGGTCATCGACGAGGATCTGCAGGGTAAGGTGGAGATATGTGTGATTGGCACGAGTGACATCGGAGGTCGGTTGCCTCCTCGGCGCCCGAACTCACGCCCGCGCTCGACGACCACCTCCGCAAATGCCCGAACCGCAGAGACGGAATCGCATTCCCCGGCTGAGAAGCTTCTTGCCTCAACCACTCGTTCGGCGACTACGGCCAGAAAGTCCAAGGCATCCGCGGTTAATGCTGGAATAGCGCAGGACGAGTTTAGCTTTCAAGCAGGAGCTGAGAATCGAGGCAATTTTGAGCGAACTGATCGCTATCTGTTCGAGGGACAGGACCTTGATGTGCCGACTTACATGCGTAAGGGGATAAAGATCAACGCATAAGGAGATTTTTAGTGGCAATTAAAGTTTACGCTCCGTTAGCGAACCTGCCCCTTGGCAAGTGAGAGGCTTTGTGCACGATTCCAGCTATGTTTATTGATGAATGTGTTATTAAAGTCTCGGCCGGCGACGGCGGGCGGGGCTGTTCCAGCTTTCGTCGTGAAAAATTTGAACCCTTTGGCGGACCAAATGGCGGTGACGGCGGCAAGGGGGGTGACGTGGTTCTCCTCGGAGACGACAATACAAATAATCTAATCGATTTTAAGTATAAGCCTCATTGGCGGGGGGAGCGCGGCGAGCATGGGATGGGGAAAGATTGCGATGGTCGCGTCGGTAAGTCGGCGGTGTTGCGGATGCCTTTGGGCACAATCGTGACCGACCGAGAAACCGGAAACGTGGTGGCTGAAATTGTGGAAGATGGGCAGCGCGTGGTGCTGTGCGTGGGAGGAAATGGAGGATGGGGTAATACTCACTTCAAGAGTTCGACCAACCGCGCCCCTCGAAATGCGAACCCAGGGAATCTGGGGGACGCGGGAGTTTACAAGTTGGTGCTCAAGAGTATCGCAGACGTGGGGTTGGTCGGGTTTCCGAACGCAGGGAAATCCTCGTTGACCAACGCGATTACTCGAGCTCGTCCGCGGATGGCAGCCTATCCGTTCACGACCCTCCATCCTCAAATTGGGGTAATCGATTATCTGGAAGACTACGATCGGTTGCTCATGGCTGACGTGCCGGGATTAATCGAAGGAGCGAGTGATAACCGAGGTTTGGGCCATAGGTTTTTACGCCATATTGAGCGGTGTTCGTTGTTGATGTTTATGATCGATATGGCGGCGGTCGACGGGCGTGAGCCGGGGGAAGATTTTTCGACATTGTTGGCTGAGCTTAAGTCGTATGATCCGGCCTTGGTGGAAAAGCCCCGAGTGGTGGTAGCCAATAAGATGGATTTACCCGGTGCCAAAGCGCAGCTGAAGAAGTTCAAGAAGCAGCATAAGGTGGATGTGGTGTCGGTTTCATGTGAAAGCGGTGAAGGGCTCGAGGAATTGAAAACGGTTTTGAGGAGTGGGGTTCGAAAGTTCGAAAAAGGAAGCATTCCGGCCGCGAGCTAACTTACCCGTATATTTATAAAAATGGATCCAAAATTCAGGTCGTTGTTGATGAGGTCGAATCGGTTGCTGGGAGCGCAGTTGGTCGAGCATAATTTGGTGAAGATCGATCATCTCGAAAAGGCTAATGAAAAGTTGTTGGAACTGATTAATACCGGGTCACCCCGTCAGCGGACAGTTTTGGGTATTTTAGCCTACGAGCTTGAGGCCGTGAAGGAGGAAGACATCTTGATCGAACAGTCAGATACTTACGGTGCCGGAGTGGTCGATTTACGTCATTATGAGATGCACGAGGAACTCAAAACGGGACTGGATGCTTCATCGTGTTGGGCAACTTGGTCGGTGCCATTCGATAAGGAAGAGGATATGACGTTTGTCGCCACGGCCTATTACTTAAGCCCAGCGGTGCGTAAATTTTGGGAAGAAAAATATGACGGCCGGGTGCTATGGTTTGGCACCACCTTGGAGAATATTGCCGACTTTCTAGAAGCTCAAGCTGGACCGATCGTCGGGTTGGTCGATACCTCTAGAGCGAAGACGTAATCTGCGATGGCACTGGGAAAAATTCAGACAAAAATTGTCGACGCACTGGTCGACGATGCTCGGCTCACCGCGGAGCAACGTAGTTCAATCGCCACCCACCCGGAGGACTTGACGGGAGATCAACTCGATAAGTTTTTGCAGGAGGATTTTGGTGTAACTGAATTTCAGTTACAGATCGCCAAAGGCCGGGCATTCAAGCTGGCCCCATTCAATGTCGCGCGTTTTTCGGTGCACGCGGGAACCTTTGAACGCTTGGAGCGGGAGTTTTGCGAGAATAATAATGTATTACCGGTAGGGGACTTAGGGGATTTATTGATCGTTGCGGTTGCTAATCCGTTTGATGTTTCACTCGCGATTAAAGTTCAGGAATTGTGCGGCAAAAAAGTCGTGCGCGTGCTCGGGCGCGAAAAAGACATCAAGGATAAGTTCACCAAGGTCGAGGAGACGTCGGCAGACTTCACTGATGTGGTGAGTGCGATCGGCATAGAGTATGGTGAAGATGCCGAATTGTCGGAGGACGAACTGACGGATGAGGAATCGGGTCCGATTATCGATCTGGCAAATCGGATCATTGAGGATGCCTACTTGGCGGGGACTTCGGATATTCACATCGAACCATGGGAGCACGAAGTGGTGGTGCGTTATCGAATTGATGGGATATGCTCGGAAAAGTTGCGGTTTCCTGCAAAGGTGGGTCCAGCGCTAGTCGCGCGTCTCAAGATCATGTGCAATATTGACATTGCGGAGCGTCGAATGCCGCAGGACGGGCGTATCGTGTTCAAGCAATACACGAAAAAGAGTATCGATGTTGATCTACGGGTTTCAACGGCGCCGTTGAATTATGGTGAGGGCGTGGTGATGCGTATTCTCGATAAACAGAAGTCTACCTTGCCGATGCATGCCCTAGGGTTTTCGGCGGAGAATATGGAGCGCTATCGTCATGCGATTGAGCAGCCGTATGGCATGATATTGCACTGTGGGCCGACCGGTTCGGGTAAGTCGATGACGCTGTATTCGGCGCTAAACGAAATCAATTCTCCCGACTTGGTGATCCGCACGGCCGAGGACCCGATTGAGTATACTTTGGCGGGTATAAATCAGATGCAAATGCATCGACAGATCGGACTCACTTTCGCGACTGCGTTGAGAGCTTTCTTACGCCAAGATCCAGACATTATTTTGGTGGGTGAGATTCGAGACAAAGAGACGGCTAACATCGCGGTGGAGGCGGCGCTGACCGGTCACCTTTTGATCTCGACCCTGCACACCAATGATGCGCCTTCCACGATAGCCCGTTTGACGGATATGGGCGTAGAGCCGTTCATGATCTCATCTTCACTATTGTGTGTTTGTGCTCAACGTCTGATGCGCCGAGTCTGTAAGCAGTGTAAGCAGGAGCAACAGCCGGAGGGGCGAGTTAAAGACATCCTAGAGAAGGCCATTGGGTGGAGTGGGACGATTTACAAAGCGAACCCCAAGGGGTGTGCGAAGTGTGGTAATTTAGGTTATAAGGGACGGGTCGGAATTCATGAACTCATGTCGAGCAGCTTAGAGCTGGTTGAGGCGATCAATAAGGAATCGGATACCGCGATACTAAAACGAATTTGCCAGAAAGATGGCATGAAAACTTTGCATCAAGATTCGATGCTGAAAGTAAAAGATGGTATCACGACATTCGAGGAAGCGTTGTCTAATGTGCCGCCTGATATGTAGCTCGACCCGGAGTGGGGGATGACATTCGAGGGTTGGGAATTTGGTGGAATCGTGATCGCGCACGGACTGGCGGTGGCGAGCCCAGGACCGGATTTTGCGTTGGTGATTCGACAGAGTCTGGTGCACGGTCGAGTAGCGGCACTCGCAAGTGCGGTCGGCATCGGCGGTGGAATTTTGGTTCACGTGAGCTACTCATTACTTGGAATTGGGCTTTTGGTTGGTCGCACCCCTGAGGCGCTGGTTGTTCTTAAGTATTTAGGGTCCGGATATCTGGCGTGGTTGGGCTGGAACGCGTTACGTGCTCAACCGGTAAAGCGAGATCCAGCGAGTCCTTCGACTCACGTGCCGCAGGAAACCAAAAGCGCGTGGGTGCAGGGGTTTTTGACCAACGTCTTAAACCTTAAAGCCTCGTTTTTCTTCGTCGCACTTTTTTCGGCAGTTTCAGAAAATACGCCTAAACCTATCCAAGCACTTTACGGCGGATGGATGGTTTTAGCGACGATGGTTTGGTTTGTGCTCGTGGCGTTGGTCTTTACGAAACCGAAGGTGCGAGCGACATTTCTAAATTGGGGGGGCTGGCTCGATCGACTGACCGGTATCACGTTTTTAGGATTTGCACTTAGCTTGGCATTTGCCGAAGTGAATTGAGATCGAATCGAAGTGGCGGGTGAGTCGGTAGGCGGTCCATCAAAGCACCGCGGTTCGGAAAAACTGTGGCCCGGGTTCCAGGTAACCGATCAACTCCTTCTCGTTGGCGAAAAATCAGATAGATCCGGCGACGTGGTTTGGCACCGTCACGAATAGACACCGCCGCCGATCAGCCTAGGGCCATCGTAGATCGCGAGGATCTGTCCACTCGCTAATCCCCTTTGAGGCGTGTCGAAGGTGATTTGTGCAACGGTCTTGTCGGCGGAGTCCGGTTCGAAAAGGAGGGGTACCCGGGGATCGCGGTAACGCACTTTGCCCTCCAGCGAACAAGGGTCGGTTGGGGGAGTGAGGGTGTTCCAGCGTAGTTGGTGAATCGACACTGATTTGGAGTGCAGGCCGGGGGAGTCGGGGCCATCAAAAGCGACAAGGAGCGCGCGATCTGAACTTCGTTTACCGACTACGACGTAGGCTTTGCCATCCGTGTTGGACGGAACCCCAATTCCCCGACGTTGCCCGAGGGTGAAGTAGTGAAGTCCGTGGTGTTGGCCCAGAATCTTTTCATCCGTCGCACGGACAATCGGGCCGGGAGCATCGGGAACGTATTGGCGCAGGAAATCCTGCATTTTGACTTGGCCGATGAAGCAAATACCCTGGCTGTCCTTTTTCGTGGCGTTGGGTAGATCGGCTTCGCGGGCGATTCGTCGCAGGTCAGGCTTGTTCAGATGACCGATGGGGAAACGGGCGTCGGCGAGTTGCGATTGTTCGAGGAGGGCGAGGAAGTAGGTTTGGTCTTTGTTGGCGTCCGCGCCTTCGATCAGGGCAAAACTTTGATCAGGCAATTGCTGACGTTGGGCATAGTGGCCGGTTGCGACGGCATCAAACCCGTGGTCGCGGGCGTAGTGGAGAAAGACCCCAAACTTAATATCGCGATTACACATCACGTCGGGGTTGGGGGTGAGACCTCGTTTATAGCCGTCGAGAAGGTAGGCGACGACTCGGTCTCGGTAATCTTCCATGAGGTTGACGACGCGAAAAGGGATTCCGAGATGCTCGGCTACGGATCTGGCGTCGACAATGTCCTGTGCCCAAGGACAGTCCCCGATGATTTCGTCTTCGTTGATCCAATTCTTCATGTAGGCGGCCTCGACCTCGACGCCGGAATCGCGCACCAACATCGCGGCGACGGCGCTATCAACGCCGCCGGAGAGTGCGATAAGAGTGCGTGGTCCTGAGCTCACGAGGCAAGCGGTGTCGCCTCGTCGGAAGTTGTCAACGAATTGGGATTAATCACCCAATCGATTCAATTGATTCTTGTGCGCGAGCCGGTGCCCTTGATGCTCTCGCCTCTTCGATAATGTCACACCGCCCCAACAGAATCGTTCAAGCTTGGATGGACACCCCGACCTCCGGGGTATGTGAGCTCGATCATGACTGGAAGGCGAAGCAGCCACCGCCAGTGCGAATGAGTGGCGGTCTGCAGATTCAGCTCAAGCGAGTCGCGGACCAAAGTTTTGGGAACGAGAGTGGTTATTTCATTACCCGGGAAGGACAGATCTATTTTTTCCTACCCAGAACAGAAGAGACTGAAACGGTGGGCACCGCACCGATTGTTTACTTGGCGGGGGACTTCAATGGTTGGGGGGATGCGATCGGGGATGAACACTGGAAATTAAAACCAGCGTCACTCGACGGGCGCCCCGTTTACCTCTGGAGTGGCGAGGCCGCGCCATTTGTGGCGAACCCGGCAAAGAGATTCAAATTTGTGACGAACGGAGGGCATTGGCTGTCGGTGCCCGCGGGCGGGACCACGACGGTAGTTGATGGAGATGGAAACCGAAATCGAATCATCGATGGGGATCGGAGTGGATTTCATCTGTTTGCGTTTGAATTGGGGGAAGTGATTGATCCGTCGAAGCCGTGGCGGATGCACTGGCATGGAGGCGAAGCGGATCAGTCGGTGCCGGTCCGACCGGGACGTTATTTCCACGAACTCGCCACGGATTTACCGATGGGGGCAGTGGTTGAGCGACGACAGACGGTGTTTCGAATTTTCGCTCCGCGGGCCCAGCGGGTAGAATTATGTTTGCAGGAGCGAAATGAGGAACCGTTTGAGCCCGTTCGTCATTTGATGAAACGGGGCGGTAAAGAATCGGTGGGGCACGGACCGGTTTGGGAACTGACGCTCCCGGCCAACCTGCACGGTTGGTTTTACTGGTATCACATCGATGGTCCGAAAGATGAATTTGGTTTGTTTGATCCGAAGCAGCGAATTCTCGATCCCTATGCTCTAGCGGCGGTGGGCCGAGAGGGGCCCGGAATCGTGGTCGATCGAGAACGGATAAAACGCCAGCCCAGTGATTTCAAAACGCCAGCTTGGCAGGATTTGATCATTTGTGAGGCTCATGTGCGTGACTTGGCGGCAATGGCTCCAATCCAGGCGACCGAAGCAGAGCGCTTGGGATTCGTCGGTTTGAAAAAGTGGGTGGACGCCCCGGCGAGCTATCTCAGCCGACTCGGTGTTAATTGCGTCGAACTCCAGCCGATTCAGGAATTCGATAATGAAGGCAAGGAAGACTACCACTGGGGCTACATGACGAATAGCTACTTTGCGCCAGAGAGTAGTTACACTCAGGACCCGGAAAAACTTTCTGGAATCGGCGAATTACAGGATTTGGTTGAGGCGTTTCATCGGCGGGGGATCGCGGTGGTGCTCGATGTCGTTTATAACCATGTGGGGGTGCCAGGGCATCTGATGTTCATCGATAAGCTCTACTATTTTACGGTGGACGCAGGGGGAGGGCTTTCCAATTGGAGTGGCTGTGGCAACGACCTGCGGGCGGATGCGGCGATGGCGACGCGATTAATCATCGAGAGCTGCACGCACTTGATTGAGACTTTCGGGGTCGATGGGTTCCGCTTCGATTTGGCTGAATTACTTGGAACTGCGGTGCTCAACAAGATCGAGGTCGCGCTCAAGAAAGTGAAATCAGACGTGATCCTCATCGCAGAGCCATGGAGCTTTCGGGGCCATATCGCGGGTGAGTTGGCTGAAACGGGTTGGGCCTCTTGGAATGATGGTTATCGACGGTTCTTAAAAGACTACGTGGAGGGCGGATCTTCCCATGAAACCTTCGAATACTATTTAAAAGGTTCGCCCTGGCACTTCGCACATTGGCCGGCGCAATCGGTGAACTACGTGGAATCCCACGACGATTGCACTTGGATCGACGAAATCACCGAAAATAGTGATGGTAGCGGCCATTTGCCGACGGCTAATGACCGTCGTCGCACGCACCTGATGGCGGCGGTATTGTTCAGCTCGATCGGGGTTCCGATGATTGCGGCGGGGCAGGATTTCCTGCGTTCGAAGCACGGTATCACCAACACCTATTTACGAGGAGACCTCAACGCGCTGGATTACCGCCGGATGGAACGGTTTTCGGGCACCCATGCGTATTTTGCAGATTGGATTGCTTTCCGGAAATCAGCTGCGGGACGCTTATTCAGGCATTTCTCGAGAGCAAGTGAGTCGTTTTTCCAATTTTGGTTCGTGCCAGACTCGATGGCAGTGGCGGTTCTTTTCAATGCGGACAAGTCACAGGGGAGTGAGCGGTTGCTTTTAGCGATTAATCCACAGTTGGAGGATGTTGAGGTGGAGGTTGATGTGAAAGCGACGGCGGGCTCATGGGTTCGGGTTGCTGACCAAGAACGGTTTACACATGGCGATGAGGCTCGCCTCGCCGTGACCTTGTCTGATCCGCTCTGGTTGCCAGCACTGGGATGTGGACTCTGGCGAAGCGTAGACTGACGGCACCGGACAATATCTGGGGAGGAGCGGACAATCATTGCTCGGCCAAAACCCTTGCCAATCGACCCATCGCCGACTTCGATTCTCTTTCCTGCGTCTACTCGGCGCGGCTCACCTGAATAAGTATATAAACCATCATATTGGATTAAATCTCATGGCAGTTAAAGTTGGCATCAATGGCTTCGGCCGCATTGGACGTTTGGTATTTCGTGCGTTAGTTGAGCAAGGTTTGCTCGGTGAAACGCTCGACGTGGTCGCGGTAAACGACCTCGTTCCAGCCGACAATCTCGCTTACCTCCTCAAATACGATTCCACTCAGGGTCGATTCAATGGCACGGTCAGCAGCAAGAAGTCCTCCCCGGACGCCGCTGCCGATGATGTTTTGGTCGTCAATGGCAAGGAAATCAAAGTTCTCAGCGAGCGCGCTGGTCCGGCGGCATTGCCTTGGGCTGAGCTCGGAGTCGATCTCGTGATCGAATCGACTGGTCTTTTCACGCAAGACACGAAGGCCAACGGCCACATCGAAGCTGGCGCGAAGAAGGTCATCATTTCCGCTCCAGGTAAGGGCGACGTCGCGACTATCGTGATGGGCGTGAATGACGACACTCTCGATGTAAAGGCAACGAACCTTATCTCCAACGCGTCCTGCACCACGAACTGTCTCGCGCCGCTCGTGCACGTGTTGCTCAAGGAAGGTATTGGAATCGAAGAAGGTCTCATGACGACGGTTCACTCCTACACGGCGACCCAAAAAACGGTCGACGGTCCTTCCCCGAAGGACATGAAGGGTGGCCGCTCTGCTGCGATCAACATCATCCCCTCCACCACTGGTGCCGCTAAGGCCGTGGCGCTCGTTTGCCCGGAAGTCAAAGGCAAGCTCTCCGGGATGGCATTCCGCGTGCCGACTCCGACGGTTTCGGCAGTCGATCTCACGTTCCGCACGGTCAAAGAGACTTCGCTGGCCGAGATCAACGCTCTACTCAAGAACGCTTCGGAGACTTACCTCAAGGGCATCCTCGGTTATACTGAGGACGAAGTTTGCTCGACCGACTTCATCCACGATCCGTTGTCTTCGATTTACGACGCTGGTTCGTCGATCGAGCTCAATAGCCGCTTCTTCAAGCTGGTGAGCTGGTATGACAACGAGTGGGGTTACTCGAACCGGGTGGTTGATCTCGCTAAGAAGATCGCTGCCGAGCTCTAAACCGCGCGACCTCTGTCCGCTGTCATTAGCGAGGAGTGAGTAGCGACCCGCGAGCAATCTTGATTGCCCGTCTCGCAACTCACTCCTCGTTTTTGTTTTTGGCCTAAAGCCGCTCAATTTTCGTTAGTCTCTCCTTACATTCTTCGACACATGTCTTCTTTTAAATCCATCAGCGATCTCGACCTCGCGGGTAAGCGTGCGCTCATCCGGGTTGATTTTAATGTCCCGCAGGACAAAGCCACCGGCGCGATCACCAACAATCAACGTATTGTCGCGGCGCTCCCGACGATCAAGTATGCCATTGAGCAAGGTGCTGCCGTGGTGTTGATGAGTCACCTGGGCCGTCCGAATGGTCAGGTAGATCCGAAATTTACGCTGAAGCCAATCGCCGCTGAGTTAGCCAATCTCCTCGGCCGCGAAGTATTGTTTGCCGACAGTTGCGTGGGGCCGGCGGTTGAAGCCCAGTCCGCGGCGCTGAAGCCGGGCGAGATATTGTTAGTCGAAAATCTGCGTTTTCATGTGGAGGAAGAGGGCAAGTCGAAGAACGAAGACGGCTCCTCGACCAAAGCATCGCCGGAAGCGGTCGCAGCATTCCGCGCGGCGCTCTCCAAGCTGGGCGAGCTCTACATCAATGATGCGTTTGGCACGGCTCACCGCGCTCACTCGTCGATGGTGGGGATTGACCTGACTGAAAAAGCGGCGGGTTTCTTGATGGCTGCTGAGCTCCAGGCATTTGCCAAAGTGCTCGATAATCCTGAGCGCCCGTTGTTGGCTATTTTGGGTGGAGCTAAGATTGCGGACAAGATTCCGTTGATTAACAACCTGCTCGAGAAGGCCGACAAATTGATCATCGGCGGAGGCATGTCCTACACCTTCAAGAAGGTGATCGATGGCATGGAAATTGGCCGCAGTTTGTTTGATGCTGAAGGGGCTAAAATCGTGGAAGAGTTGAGTGCCAAAGCGAAAGCCAAGGGAGTCGAACTCATTTTCCCGATCGACTACGTTTGTGCGGATGACTTCAGCCCGGACGCCAACACGCAAGCGGCCGACGATGCTTCAGGAATTCCTGAAGGGTGGGAAGGGCTTGATGCGGGACCCAAATCCATCGAGCTCTACACGGCGGCGATTTTGTCGGCAAAGACGATCATCTGGAACGGTCCAGCGGGCGTGTTTGAATTCGAGAAATTTGCTGGTGCCACCAAGGCCATGGCGGCAGCGGTGGCTGAAGCGACCGCCAATGGTGCTATTTCCGTCGTAGGCGGTGGTGATACTGCGACGGCGGCCAAGCAGTTTGGAGTCGCCGATAAAGTGTCTCATTGCTCGACGGGGGGCGGCGCCAGTTTAGAGTTCCTAGAAGGCAAGGTGCTGCCAGGAGTCGCTTTTCTCGAAAGCTGATCGACCTTCCGTCTTTTATCCCCCATTTTTTACTGAACTTTCCTAATCATGATTCGCAAAAAACTCATCGCCGGTAATTGGAAAATGAATCGGACCTCCTCCGACTCAGCTGACCTGGTTAAAGACATTGTCTCCGCAATCGGACGCATCAACGGCGTCGATGTCGTTGTTTGTCCTCCTTTCACTTCACTCGAGACGGTCGGTAAGGCCATCGAGGGTTCCAATGTGCGCCTCGGCGCACAGAATATGCATCCGGAGCGGAGTGGAGCTTACACGGGTGAAGTATCGGCCGAGATGTTACGTTCACTTTTCACCAGCTACGTGATCCTCGGACACAGCGAACGTCGCACCTATTTCGGTGATACTGACGCGTTCGTAAATCAAAAGGTGATCGCGGCACTGAAGTCCGAACTGAAGCCCATTCTCTGCGTGGGTGAGACTCTCGCGGAACGGGAATCAGGTTCGACATTAAAGGTGGTGCAAACCCAGCTCGAAGCCGGACTGGAAGGCGTGAATAAAGATCAAGCGACGAGTATCGTCATCGCCTACGAACCAGTGTGGGCAATTGGCACGGGCAAGGTCGCCACGTCGGAACAGGCGCAAGCGGTTCACGCCTTTATTCGTGATTTATTGGGCAAGCTTTTCGGAAGCAGCCTCGCCGGCAAAATTCGCATCCTCTATGGTGGTTCGATGAAGCCGGCCAATGCGCCCGAGCTGCTCGCCCAACCCGATATCGACGGTGGACTTATTGGGGGCGCGGCCCTGGAAGCCCGCAGTTTCGTGCAGCTGGTGGAAGCCGCCCAGGCCTCGAACTAGTCCCGATCCATTTCAGGCAAGTTTTACTGCGCCCGGCTCGCTAATGCGACCGGGCGTTTTTTTGTTGGCAGAAAGTCCGATGGGCAAGTCTTGCGGGTCGGGCAGTATACTCGCGATCGCCCGAGGGCCTGCCCGATGGCGACGAGGTAATATTAAGGGGCCAGAGTTCGGGGTCGGAATCGGGGACGACTGGAGAGGTGTTGTGATCGTAGACGTTGTGGACTGACTCGGATCGGCGGTGCGTCGGCTCTCCCTTCCCTCAAGCGTTGGCGAGAGTCGATGCGTTATCCTTGGTGGAAAGGGGATATCTCACCGACGGGTTCAATTATCGACTGCCCGAAAAGACTGGGCGATAGATCCAAGAATCAAGGTGTTTGGCACTCAAGGCTTCGAGGTGCGAGTCGAGTGTGCCGATTAAAACCCCCCATGACGATATTCCGGTCGGTTTATGCCCGGACCTGCGCAAAGACGGCCGGATGATGAGACGCAGGTTGCGGGCCTGCCCCAATCGATTTGCCCCAACTCAGTTTCCCTGCCCTGCGTGAGCACGTATTTCCCAAAGGCAGGAGGTGCTAGGTTACGTTTGGTATGAGAGGATGATGGTGAGAGTTGGCCTAGGATCGGAAAAGTGGATTCACCTCTCTAAGTCATGAACCCATGGGGGGATTCTGACGGCTGGCCATTGACGCGCGGGGTGTCATAGCGGTCCGGCGGCTCTTTAGGGTAAATACCTTAGATCCTTGAGTTGCTGAGCGATGGAAGGAGGGGCGAATCCGAGTTGATTTGCGCTTGAGCTATCAAGAGAGAGATCTGGTGGGCGAGGTGCAGCCATTACGACATCTCGTTGTAAGCAGGGATTCATATTGGCGCGAGTGAGGTTGAAGCTCTCAACCACGAGCCGCCCGAATTCGAATCGAGAAATACGCTCGGAGCCGCCGAGATGAAGAATGCCTTGCGCGGATTCCAGGGCGAGGAGTAGGCCGGAGGTAACCGCCCGGCCACTGATCGGGGTGCGATACTCATCGGTGAACAGATTGACCACGGAGCCAGATTTGAGTTGAGCGATGAGGGGTTGGAGGAAGCTCTGGGCGACCGGACCGGGATCGCCAAACATGAGGGGAAGTCGGCAGATAACCGCTTGGGGGGATCGGGCTAGAATGAGTTCTTCGGCGAGAACTTTTTGTTCGCCGTAAGTGTTGAGGGGAGAAACGGCCGAAGTTTCGGAGTAAGGTGCGCTGGTTCCATCGAACACCATATCAGTGGAGGTGAACACGAATGGAATTTCTCGATCCGCACAAAGTCCGGCCAAATTTACGGCTACATCGACATTGATCTGGCGCGACTCGCTAGGCTGTTCTTGGCAGAAATTTGGATCTTTGGCGGCCGCAGTGTGAATGACTCCATCGGGCTGGACCTGATCGAGCAGGGTTTTGAGGGCGGAAAAGTCTCTCAGGTCGATTGGCTTGATAATCGTGTTTTTGAACGCGATGGGGTGAGAAAATGTGGTGCCAACGACTTGCCAAGCGGCGGAGGCGGCGTGGCAGAGATTCCAACCTAGAAAGCCGCTGGCTCCGGTGATGAGAAGTTTCTTGGGGGCTGATTGCATGGGCTCCGTGATCGCTATAGCCGAATTGGCTTTGACGGAGGGTTTACGCGGACCGGACAGAATTGCACTGAAATTCTGTCCAACTGGATCTCGGTCCTGAATTTACGACCCTAACAGGCGCAAAGTAATCGGATATCGATAGAGCTCATCATCGGCGGCCTTCACAATTCCGATGATCGCGAGCACGACCGCGGCGATTCCGATAATGAAAATAAGAGGTCCGCCGATCAGAATGAAAGTGAGGGGGATACAAATTAGAGCCCAGAGACAGTAGCTGAGGTGGAAGTTAAACGCTTCTGCGGCGTGGGCTTTGACGTCGTTGTGGTCGTCTTTTGTCACCAAATAAACGATGAGCGGAAGCAAGATGCCTACGCCCAACAGGACGGAGGCGTGACACATGACGTTGAGTAGGCGGTGGCTACTGTCGGAGTGGGCGCGGGGGGTGACGTTGATCGGTTCAGTCATGGCGGTTAATATTAAAATAGTTTTGACGGGTGAAAAATGAGAAAGGAGAACGGAATTCGTCTCTACTTGAAACCTAGAACACGGTGGAATCGTCTGTAGTTGCAGCTCTTTTGATTAAAATCTGAACCCCCAGCCCCCAAACCCTATGTCGTTTTGTCTTTGGCCCCGTTTGTTGCTTTCTCTTTCAATCTGTTCGTTGGCGTTTGGTCTTGATGACCGGAAATCACCGGAACCTATCTCGATGAAATCACCGGAGTATCCCTCGGCGATGGTGCTCGAGGCGGGTGAAGGGCAGGCCAAATTACAGTTTGTTATCGGCGCGGACGGGAAGGTTCATGATCCGACAGTTGTCTCAGCGGATCATCCGGCTTTTGGCAAAGCGGCGATTGCGGCGATAAGGGATTGGACATTCAAGCCCGTGGTGAAAAATGGCGTCGCAGTGAACAAGAAAGTCGCGATGCCGTTCGTTTTCAAACCATCTCCCATTGACCGGCTCAACCAGGCTTTGGGTCGAATTGTTTATAAATCACTGCCTGAAGAGGCGATCACGTTGAGGGAGTGGGGGCAGCGGCCCAAGCCAGTGAAACGTAGTCGTCCGCAATACCCAGCTAGTAAGAAAGGCAGCGGTGAGGAAGTGACGCTCCGGATGCAGTTTGTCATCGGGCCTGACGGAAAAACTTACAACCCAGATACCAACGATGAAGCTGATCAAGGTTTCAAGATGTCGGCCATAGGCGCGATCTCCCGAATGGAATTTGAACCCCCCGAGAAAAAGGGGAAACCGGTTTATGTGAAAATGCAGTTTCCGATCAGAATTACGGAGAATCCCCAACCGGGAGCGGGTGGCCGAGGCGGTCGTGGCGGAGGCGGTGGTGGTGGTGGTGGTGGAAAGTGAATCTCAGGCGGATCTTGTCGCCAAGCGGTGGGCAAGGTCATGCAGAAAAGTCGTGTCTCCCGGAATGGCGGCTAGAGCGCTTAGCGCCGAGGCCGTCTGTTCCGTAACGAATCCCTGCGAGGCTTCGAGACCGTGGATGCTCACATAAGTTGTCTTCTGGGTGGCGGCGTCTTTGCCGGCCGTTTTCCCGAGAGTTTCGGTGTCGGCCGTAGCGTCGAGAATATCGTCTACAATTTGGAAAGCGAGGCCGAGATGGCGTCCGGCTTTCCGGCATTGATCGAGAGCCTCCTGATTGAACCCGGCAAGTAGTCCACCGATGACGAGGGAAGTTTCAATCATGGCCGCGGTCTTGTTTAAGTGGATAAATTCAAGATCTTCGGCGGTCGCGTCGCCTTGGGCTTCCCCTAATAGGTCTGCCATCTGGCCTCCGATAAGGCGGCGAGAGCCCGCAGTTTCGGCTAGCTCGCGGATGAGAGAATGGGCGAGCGTCGGGTGGTCGGCATAAGCTTCGGCCAACAGGGCGAAGGCGTGGGTGAGGAGGGCATCGCCAGCGAGCAGCGCGGTAGCTTCATCAAACTGTTTGTGCACGGTGGGGCGGCCTCGTCTTAGATCGTCGTCGTCCATGCAAGGCAGGTCGTCGTGAATCAAAGAATAAGTGTGCAGGCATTCGAGGGCCACGGCAGCCGGTAGGGGGTCGGGGGCTTCGGTAGATTGGCCGAGCTCGGCGACAGCGAGAACAAAGACCGGGCGCAGCCGTTTCCCCCCGGCCTCGAGGCTATAACGCATCGCTGCATGGAGGCGGGAAGGCCGAGTAGCGGCCGAGGGCACGTGTTGGTCGATTCCCGTTTCGACACGGGTGACAAGTGATTTTAATTTGTTTGTGACTTCCATGGGCGCGTCGCTACGGTCCGCAGCAAAACGTTTTAACGCCGCAATGCCCACTCTAGAACTCGTTTGTAAACGCCTTTTCGCCGACTCCTCTTGGTTTCTCAAGAGTATTGTCGGAGCACTGCTGTTGGTAGTGCCTATTGCTCAGTTTTTTGCGTTCGGTTATCTCTATCATCTGATTGATCGGGCGAGACGCGGTGATTCTGTGGTTTTACCCGAATGGGAGGATTGGCGGCGGCTGTTTTTTGACGGCATTCCGGCGTTTGTAATTTTCTTGGTGCTGGGGGCGTTGCCGATTGGCGTTGCGCTCCTCTTGACCTGGCCGCTGCGGTTGATTGCCCACGGATACGGGGTGTTTGCTTATTTGCCGCTGGTGCCAGCGATTTTGATCGCAGGGCCGGCGGTTGTTGCCGGCATTTATCAATACCAGAAGCGTGAGGATTACGGGGATGCGTTCCGATTGATCGTGATCGGCAAGATGCTGCGAGCCGCTCGCGGGCGTTTCGCCTTACCGACTCTCGCGTTTATCGGATTAATGGCAGCGGGCTACCCGCTGATGACGTTTACGGTCTTTGTGGGATTAGCCTGCAGTTGGACTTATTACGCCGCTTCTTATCGATTTATCGAAGAATCTCGGCGAGAAGGTGTTCGAGTTTAACCGTTTGATTTCCACCCGCTAACTATCTCACCGATGCCTAACTACGATTACGATTGCCTTAAATGTGGCCACACTTTCGAAGCGTTTCAGCCCATGAAGGATGAACCGCTCAAAACCTGCCCGAAATGCAAAAAGCAGGCGGTCAAACGTCGGATCGGCGGGGGGGCTGGATTGATTTTCAAAGGAACGGGTTTCTACATCACCGATTACAAGAACAAGAAGCTAGAGGCAGAGAAATCTTCAGGTGAGAAGACTGCCCCCAAGACAGCCCCCGAACCTAAGACAGAGAAAAAGTAACGGCATCCCCTCTCACCTTCCACCCCACTCGTCATGGCAAAAAAAACCAAAGCGGCCAGAGCCCGCGATCGTGAACTTTACGGCCCGAGCACCTCTGAGGTCGTGTTGGGGGCCTCGCTGAGCCTTTTCCTCGGCGTTTTTTTAGCGGCAGCGTTTTTAATCGCTAAGCCGGTTGAGCAGGTCCGGGGACTTCCGGAAGAGCCGGTGCGGAATCAGGTTTATTATATCGCGGGGGCTAAATCGGGAGGCGAGCAATGGCTGCGTAAGAAGCAGATGTTTGTCGAGGGAGCCGCCATGGAGATCGAGCTCTCGGAAAATGAACTCAACAAGTGGATTTCGTCGACTAAAGTGAAACCTGAAACGACGGAAGTATCTCCCCTCGTCGCACCGGGAGAGGTAAACTTTCGCTTTGTCGAGAACCAGCTTCAGCTGGGAATGCCGACTGATTTAAATCTCCCGATGTTTCGTCGATCGATCATGGTTCAAGCGGTCGGTGATTTTGAGTCCAGCGGAGATCAGTTCCGATTTAAGCTCGATCGTTTGATGGTCGGATCTCTCTCGGTGCACCGAATTCCGGTTCTTTCTAGTATCGTCGCTGGTCGTTTATTGGCTTCGCAGGAAGTCGGGGAAGAGATTATCGAGTCATGGCAGTCGTTATCCGTCGTGGCGATCGAGGATAACAAGCTCATCTTGGAACGTCTCTGAGGCCCTAGTTTCGAGGGAAAGCGGCTACGGCCTACTTTGGTCGGACCAGTTCAATACTCAGCAATCCAACGCTTTGAGCAGCGAGTCGATGCCCACGTGTTCGTGTATTAGTCGTTTAATCACGGGGATTTTATCCGCGTCACCAGGTTGGGTTTTTACGGTCATACCGTTTATTTTGGAAGTCACCGTGAAGATCTCTCCGGCCGCGGTCATGACTGGAATATTGGTCTGACGCAATTGGTCGCAAACCGTGGATTGAGGGTCGATATCGTTGGTGAGAATCAGGCCAGCCACGGATTGCCGTGGCGTTTTTTTAGCGTGATCGATCGAGGCTTTGATTAGATCTACGCGGTCTCCGGGAGTGATGATGACGGTGCCGGGGTGAAGGTGCTTGGTGAGCCCGGCCGCGGTCATCGCGCCGACGACGAGACGTTCCACTCGCGTGGATCCGGCCGCGGGGATGTTGTTGAGCCAGCGTCCGCCGATGTGTTTCAAAATTTGGTCCAGATTAGGCCGAGCCAAAACCTGCTGCACGGGCAAGACGCCAAGTAAAGGGACGCCTAATCGTTGCAGGCCGCGACCGGCATAGTCGGCGATCATTTCCATGCGATCGGGTTCTACCTTGTTCAAAATTGCACCGACCACCTCCACGCCGACGCGATCAAAGAGGGCCTTATTGAGGGCAATTTCATCGATTGGCCGACCGATCCCGCCGGGACAAACGATGATTGCTTTGGCGCCGAGTAGCTTCGCGACGCGCGCGTTGGAAAGGTCAAAAACGCTGCCGACGCCGGCGTGCCCAGTGCCTTCGATGAGGGTGAAATCCTTCTCCCAAGAAACGCGATCGAATGCCCGACAGATGGTGTCTTCGAGTTCGGGTAACATCGCGCCGGGATCCTTAAGGTAGCGCCGAGTGAAGCTCCCATCAATCGCGAGTGGACTCATACTCTCGATGGGGACTCTTACCTTATAAATCGTATCGAGGAGCACCGAATCTTCATCGATTTTGTGGCCCTGGACTTCGACGAAACGTTGGCCAATAGGTTTGATGAATCCGACGCGAGGAAAGACTGATTGGAGGGCGGCGAAGAGCCCTAAACAGGTTGTAGTCTTCCCGTCGTTCATGCGGGTGGCGGCGACGAAAACGCGTTTTGTGGAACGATTTGTTGGCGCCCGGAGCAGAGGTGTAGCGGGAAGAGTAAACGGGTTGGTCGGACCAGTCTTCATACAGGTAAGGATTAGGAATTGGCGAAAAGTAGATTTTGATCGATGGCTAGCACACCGCATACCACGGCCGCGCCAAATACGTCATGGGCACTGGATCCTCGGCTGATTTCGGCGGCCGGCTTGCGCAGACCGGTGACGATCTGGCCAAACGCGTTGGCTCCGGCGATGTGTTGCACGAGTTTAAAGCCGATGTTGCCGCTGTTGAGATCGGGGAAAATCAAGACGTTGGCCCGGCCGGCGACGGGAGATTTGATGTTCTTGTTGGCGGCGACATAGGCGTCGAGCGCGGCGTCTACCTGAATTTCTCCCTCAATCTCGATGACTTGACCGGTTTCCTGAGCGATTTTGCGGGCGAGTTCGGTCGCTCGTCGCACTTTGAGCACCGACGGGTGTTGAGATGCGCCACTCGAGGCAAAGCTGAGCATCGCAACGCGGGGGATTTCATTGGTTAAATGTTGGGCCACTAAGGCCGTCGAAAGCGCGATATCGGCAAGTTGCTCGGCAGTGGGCTCGGGGATAACGCCACAATCTGAACAGAATAAACTGCCGCTACTGCCGATCGTTTTCTCATCAAAGTCGAGAATCATGAGAGACGACGCAGTGCGGACGTGGTCACGAAGCGGAATGATCTGAAAGAGGGGTCGTAGGGCACTACTGGCGGACGCCGTAGCTCCTCCCACTAACGCATCGGCTTGGCCGTTATAGAGCATCATGGTCGCAAACGTGCTGTTCTGCTTGAGGGCTTCCGTCGCTCCCGCGAGGTCCATGCCTTTGGCCGCTCGAATCTGGTGGAGGGTATCGGCCAATGATCCTAAATCGGCGCTGCGGGACGGATCGAGTAAACGAATTCCTTCCAAGTTTAAATCGAGACGAAGGGCGTTGCGTTTGATGGCGGTGCGATCGCCGAGGAGGATTGGCACGCCGAGCCGACGGGTCACCCATTGGCGCGCGGCTTGGAGAATACGCGGGTCGCTACCTTCCGGAAACACGATGCGTTTCGGATGACGTTGGAGTTTGGCCGCGAGACGAGTGAGGAGGGGCATAGAGCGGGTGAAAGTTGATTTGGGTAACCAGCAGCGTCAATGCCAGCGCGTCGATCCTGCTAAACGAAAATCGCGGAATCGGGGTTCGCTCTTGTAAGGCGTTGAGCTGAAGACGAAAACTGCGGGGTGTCTCGTAGTTTGAAAAATATCGGCATCGTGTCGGCCGCGACAGTGATATCGCGATTTTTGGGGCTGGCGCGTGATATTTTGATGACCGCGCTGTTTGGCACCAGCGCGTTGGCGTCTGCTTTTGTGACTGCCTTTACGTTGCCGAATCTTTTTCGGCGATTATTGGGAGAGGGGGCACTTACCGCCGCCTTTGTGCCGACGTTGAGTGATGAGTTGGAGCAGCGGCAGAGTCGCGGCGCGTTTCTCTTGGTTAACCAGGTGGTGAGTTGGTTGAGCGTGACAACTTTGGTGATCGTAGCGGGGGGAATGGTCAGTCTGGTCGCGCTCGCGGACGCGGCCTGGTTGGACGAGATGACGGGGGATGCGGAGCAGGTTGAGCGATGGCGGATGGCGGCCGAACTGGCCGTGCTGTTGTTCCCGTATCTGATCATGGTTTGTTTGGCTGCGGTATTTAGCGCGGCGCTGCAAACGATGGGGCGGTTTTTAACGCCGGCACTTTCTCCGATTTGGCTGAATATTGCGATGATCGGATTTCTGGGGGGCGCAGTTTGGTGGGGGGACGTGACGTTGGCGGATGAGCGACTCCGTTGGTTGTGCGTCGGCGTATTGGTGGGCGGCTTTTTGCAGATGGTGGTGCCGGCGCTGGATTTGATGCGAGACGGCTGGAGACCGAGGATAGATTTTAGTCTGAGCCCGCAGATGCGGTCGATTTTCCTGCTGATGGGTCCGACGGTTTTGGGATCGGCGATTTACTTGATCAATATGTCGGTCTCTCGCTTGATTGGGCTTTCGCTCAACGATTCGGCGGCCGCGGTGCTGAACCTCGCGACCCGTTTGATTGAGCTGCCGATTGGGGTGTTTGCCATCGCGGTTTCGACGGTGGTGTTCCCGTTGATTTCGGTTTACGCGGCGAAGGAAGATTGGGACGGACTGGCGAAAGCCTACCATAAGGGGATGCGGTTGATTCTCGCGGTTAATGTGCCGGCGGCGGTGGGCATGGTCGTGCTGGCGGGGCCGATAATCCGGGTACTGTTTCAGCGGGGAGAGTTTCGGGCGGATGACACGTCGATGATGATTCCGGTGCTGGCTGTTTTCGCGTTTGGGCTCCCCGTATTTGCATATGTGAATCTCCTGCTACGGGCCTTTTACGCGCAGAAAGACACGCGCACGCCGGTGAAAGCCGCGGCGTTGAGTTTTGTGATCAATCTCGGACTAAGTCTGGCATTGATGGGGCCGCTATCGACGATTGGTTTGGCGTTGGCGAGTAATATTGCCGTGTTGGTCCAAGCGATATTTCTGCAGCGAGCACTGACTCGTAAACGAGCGGAATTAAGATTCGGAGCCGTGGGGATCGACGTGCTAAAGATTTTGTTGTCGAGCGTATTGATGGGATTAACCGTCTGGCTCGCGCTGAAGTTGACCAGCGGTTGGGGGGGCGACTTCGGCGGAGATTTCCTGCGTTTACTCTTACTGGTGCCTTTGGGGGGGGGCGTTTTTGTGGGAGCGGTTTGGTTGCTTCGGCTGGAAGGCCGCGAGGAGCTTTGGGCGACGCTGCGCAGGAGTGGAAAGAAATCGATTTAACTTATGAGACCTTGGATCGCGAAAAATTGGTTTATGTTGGCCATGCCGGTAGCGGTGGGATTGGCGTGGTTATTTCCCGATGCGGGGGCGCGAGGGGGATGGATGCGCACGGAGGTTTCGACCAAAATCGCGGTGGCTTTTGTGTTTCTCGCCCAAGGATTGACGCTGCCTGGAAAAGCACTGCGAGACGGGGCGAGCCAATGGAAACTTCATTTGGGCGTGCAGGGGTTCGGTTTTGTTTTGTTCCCATTGATGGGGATTGCGCTTGATGCCCTGGTGGGGGCTCGACTGGCGCCGGATCTGCGTCTCGGGTTCCTTTTCTTATGTGTGTTGCCGTCGACTATTGTGATGTCGGTCGCGCTCACGACAGTCGCGGGTGGAAACGTGGCGGCAGCGATATTCAACGCCGTGCTATCCAACGTGATGGGGGTGATCGTCACTCCCATGTGGGTGGCTTGGTTAATGAAAGCGAACGATCAAAGTAATGACTTGGGAGCTGTCGTGAGAGAACTATGCATTTTGCTGCTTTTGCCGCTCATTATCGGACAAGTTATTCGTCAGATAGGGCTAAAGGGTTGGGCAGACCGGCAGCGAAAGAAGCTCAGCAGCATCAGCAACGTGATCATTCTGGTGATCGTTTTTGCGGCGTTTTGTAATTCGGTGAAAGCCAATCTGTGGTCAGTTCATGGGTGGGGGACCTTTGGCGCGGCAGGATTGGGCGTGGTGATCTTATTGGGTATCGCCACCGTTGGGGCCAGTCAGGTAGGCCGATGGCTGAAACTCGCGCCGAGTGAAAGCATCGTAATGCTGTTCTCTGGATCGCAGAAGAGCTTGGCGACGGGGGTTCCGTTGGCGAAGGTGATCTTCGGCACTTATCCGGGGCTAGGGCTGATTTTACTGCCGATCATGATCTATCACCCGTTGCAACTTTTCGTCTGTGGAGCACTGGGCGGTCGGCATGCCAAGAAGTTCGAGGTGACGAAGGGGTGACAGATTTGTGCCGCGAACACTTGATTTGACGGAAAGGTCAACTATTGTCCGGCTAGAATGGGCCGCACCAGTAACGCTAATATACGATTGATGGACGCAGCACTCTCCTTGATGTGGGAAGAGAGCTACGGGGCCGTGACGATCGATGATATTTGCAAGCGGGCCGATGTGCGAAAGGGAAGTTTCTATTATTTCTTCTCTTCCAAATGCGATTTAGCGGTGAAAGCTCTCGATCGGATGTGGGAAAGCCATCGAACTAAGCTGGATGCGATTTTTTCGGCCTCGGTTCCACCGATCGAACGAATTCGTGCTCGTTGTGGTGCCGCCTACGATTTCCAAGTAGAAATGGAGGCCAAATTTGGTCGGGTTCTCGGCTGTCCCTTATGCTCACTGGGAGCGGAAATTTGTCATCGCGATGAATCCATCGGCAACAAGGTGCGCGAAATCCTAGAGCACAAGATTCACTACTGGGAATCTGCAATTCGTGATGCCCAGCGTGAGGGACTGATGCCCAAAGGGGACGCCAGAGTGAAGGCACGTTGTGCCATGGCGTTTTTCGAGGGTATGATCGCCCAAGCTCGGCTCTATAATGAGGTCGAGCGCTTGAAAGATCTCGCGGACCAGATGTGCGAGCATTTGCAAGTCCGAGTAACCCTTACGGCCTAAAGTCAATTTAAGTTCGTTCGCGAAAATGACTCGATGAGTTGCGATTTGGATTTAGTAGACAACTAGTCAACTATATGAATTCAGCAGTTCCCATGGTCGCCGCAGTGACGGTAGCGCAATTTCAATCCCAGGTGCTTGATTCGTCGAATGACGGATTAGTTTTGGTCGATTTCTGGGCGGAATGGTGCGGTCCCTGTAAAGCACTGGCCCCCGTTCTGGAGTCGATTGCAGAAGCCAATGTAGGCCGATTGAAAGTGGCGAAGGTTGATGTGGACGCGGAACCGAAGTTGGCAATGGAGCATGGGGTGCGAGCATTGCCGACCCTGATGTTGTTCAAAGGAGGCCAGCGTCACGCGCAACTGGTGGGCTTACAGTCTTCGGCGGCGATCACGGAGATGATTGCAGCAGCGAGCTAAGCAGCATCTTTTCGGTTCTTCGACTTAATTTCATGTCAAATCTAGCTCCTCCCACCCTGTTCAAGCCTCTTCGTTTGGGCGATATCGAGATCCCCAATCGAGTCATCATGGCTCCGTTAACTCGTTGCCGAGCGGGGGAAGGCCGGGTGCCGTCCGAACTCGCTCCCGAGTATTATGCGCAAAGAGCATCAGCTGGTTTACTCCTGACGGAAGCGACCTCGGTCGACCCGATGGGGGTGGGTTATCCGAATACCCCAGGAATCTGGTCGGGGGAGCAAATCGAAGGTTGGAAGAAAGTGACCGAACGCGTTCACGCTGCGGGCGGTCGAATCTTTCTGCAGTTGTGGCATGTCGGACGTATTTCGGATCCTCATTACCTCGGAGGGGAACTCCCGGTGGCACCTTCGGCAATTGCAGCTCCCGGGCACGTCAGCGGTATTCGGCCCGAGAATCCATTTGTCACGCCCAGAGCGCTCGAGACGCACGAGATTGAGGGGATTGTAGAGGCGTTTAAACGGGGAGCAGAGAATGCCAAAATTGCGGGTTTTGATGGGGTCGAAGTCCATGGGGCTAACGGCTACCTGCTCGATCAATTTCTCCAGACTTCGTCAAATCAGCGTACGGACCGGTATGGAGGCTCGATTGAGAACCGCGCGCGTCTGCATTTAGAGGTCACGGACGCGGTAATCTCGGTTTGGGGAGCGGGTCGTGTGGGCATGCACATCGCGCCCCGAGGGGATATGCATTGGGTCGGCGATAACGATTTGGCCGCGACCTTTGGCTACCTGGCATCTGAACTTGGGCGCCGTAAAATCGCCTTCCTTTATGCGCGCGAATCATTGGAGGAACCTCGGTTGGGGCCGCAGTTGAAACAGGCGTTCGGGGGGCCGTATATCGCCAACCAGGAACTTACTCGGGCGCAAGGTATGGCGTTATTAGAAGCGGGGGAGGCTGATGCTGTTTCTTGGGGGAGATTGTTTATTTCCAACCCGGACTTACCGCTTCGACTGATGCTGGATGCGGCCCTTAACGAACCAAACTCCGACACGTTTTATGGCGGACAGGAAGTGGGCTACACCGATTATTCCTTCCTGAAATAGATCCTCTCAACTCAGCACTTCAATTATACTATGAATCCGATTTCCTCCGCCCAACTTCTGCAAGGTCTCAATTGGCGTTATGCCACGAAAGCATTTGATCCGGATCGAAGAATTGATCCGCAGCTATGGAGAACATTGCGGGAAGCGTTGGTCTTGGCGCCGTCTTCCTATGGCTTACAGCCGTGGAAATTTATCACGGTGCACAAGAACCCCGCTTTGCAAGAGCAGTTGATGGCGGCTGCTTGGAATCAAACTCAACCACGTGACGCTTCACATTTCGTTATTTTTGCGGTCCGCAAAAATATTGGAGACGAACATTTGGATCGGTATATGGCGCGAACCGCAGAGGTAAGAGGCACGACGGTAGAATCGATGGCTGGGTTCCGCGGCGTGATCGCGCAGTCGCTGGATGGGGCGAGAGCGAAAGACACCTTGGATACCTGGCAAGCCCACCAAGTTTACATCGCCTTGGGGCAGTTTATGACCGCCGCGGCGCTATTGGGGGTCGATACCTGCCCGATGGAGGGAATAGATCGGGCGAAGTTTGATGCATTGTTGGAGTTGGACACAGAGAAATGGGTGACCGTTGTGGCGTGTGCGGCCGGTTACCGATCCGAAACCGACAAGTATGCCAACACCCCGAAAGTGCGGTTCAAAATGGAAGACGTGTTTGAAGAGCGTTAATAATTGTGTTTTCTCGCACTCGATTTTTTTGACTTCGTTCCCAGAGGTTCCACCTTCACGCCATGCTGAATCGCCGTAATTTCATCAAATCCGCTGGTATTTACTCGTCTGCGTTTCTCGGGTTGCGGGCCTTCCTCGGCCAGCCTCTCCACGCGGCGACGGGTTCGATGGGGAAATTGGGTAGAATGGTTCCGGCTTTGGGGGGGAAACTGGGGATTCCGGAGAATTTTAAGTGCACGGCCTTTTCCTACACCGGCGAAGAGATGGCAGATGGTTTGTTGGTCCCAGGAGGGCACGATGGCATGGCCGCGTTTGCGGGACCGGATGGAAAAACGTTGCTGGTGCGGAATCACGAATTGGAAAGCGCCTGGTTGGATCGCAGTCCGTTTGGTTTGGATGGATCGCGCATCAGTAAACTGGATCCAGCGAAGGTCTATGATCTGGGCAGTGGTCGTTTACCGTGTATCGGTGGAACTACGACGGTGGTGTTTGATCCGAAAACGCAGCAAATGGAGCGGCATTTCATGTCGCTGGCGGGCACGCAGCGAAACTGTGCGGGCGGCCCTACGCCGTGGGGAACTTGGGTCACCTGTGAAGAGGTCAATGAGATCCCCGAGCCTGATGCGGAGAAACTGCATGGTTATAATTTTGAGGTCACGCCGACGGCTGAACCCGCGCTGGTGAAGCCCGTGGCGCTACGAGATATGGGACGGTTTCGGCATGAAGCGATTGCCGTAGAACCCGCGTCGGGCGTGGTCTATGAAACTGAAGATATGGGCGATGGATTACTTTATCGTTTCATTCCGAATGAGCCGGGTAATTTAGCCGCGGGCGGGCGGTTGCAGGCTTTAGCGGTGCTAGGTAATGCTCAAGCGGATACCCGAAATTGGCCCGGAGCGGCGATGGATTTTCCGATCGGGCAACCCCGGGCGGTTGAGTGGATCGACATGGAGGATGCGGATAGTGCGGTCTTGGATTTGCGTCACCGTGGTCGCGCCAAAGGGGCGGCGGTATTTGCGCGAGGCGAAGGCGCTTGGTGGTCGGGGGATTCGGCGTATTTCGCGATGACGAATGGCGGACGAAATACTTTGGGCCAAATCTTCCGGTATGTGCCGAGTCCATTCGAAGGCACTCCTCGCGAAGGGGAAAACCCGGGCACGATTGAATTATTTGCGGAGCCCAATGATTCCGCGCTGCTCCGGAATGCGGATAATCTCACCATCGCCCCGTGGGGCGATATCATCATCGCAGAGGACAACAAAGAAGCTTGTCGGCTGATCGGAATCACGCCCAAGGGGGAATACTATCAGATCGCGATAAACCTCGAGACGGGCCGCGAGTTGGCGGGGGTTTGTTTCTCACCGGATGGTTCAACGTTATTCGCTAACGTGCAAAACCCGGGATATACTTTCGCGATCACGGGATCTTGGCCGACATCTTAAAGCGGTTATTAGCGGGCGAAAACGAGCTCACGCTGAGCTGAGTTTAAGGGAGTGAATTTACCGGGAGTCAGCGCGAGCTCGGCTAGCCTGAGATGGCCAATCTGGGCGCGATGCAATCTGAGGGTGGGGTGCCCCACGGCAGCGGTCATGCGGCGAACTTGGCGGTTTTTACCCTCCGTGAGTTCGAGCGTAATCCAGGCGTCTGGGACGTTTTTACGATAACGAACGGGGGGATCTCTTGGGGGCAGGGAAGGCGGGGAGGGCAGGAGATCGACCGAGCCAGGGCGAGTGAGTTGCCCCCCCATGAGAACTCCGCCGGAGAGTTGTTGGAGTGAAAGCGTGGAGGGCACTCTTTCGACCAGGGCCCAATAGCAGCGGCGATGCGCTTGAGTCGGGTTGAGCAGACGGTGATTAATTCCAGGCTCGTCGCTTAGAAGCAGGAGACCTTCGGAATCGGCGTCGAGCCGGCCCAACGGGTAGACGCGGGGGGGCAGTCCGAACTCGGCTAAGGTGCGCCACCGCGATCCCGGTTCTGGAGTGAATTGGGATAGCACCCCATAGGGCTTGTAGAACGCGATCAGCACGGAGGGAGCAAATGAAGTGAGGGGGAGGGGTGACAAGGTTCGAAATGCAGCTACGGTGGTGCTCCCGACTCAACGAACCTATTTTCTGCTATGCGCGCTGTCCAATTTACTGCCCTTGATCAAATGATTGTCGCTGACGTGGCCAAACCCGTTGCGGCCGAAGGTGAGGCTCTGGTTCAAGTGAAAGCCGCCGCGCTAAACCATCGGGATTTATGGATTAAGCAGGGGCAATATCCCGGGTTAAAATGGCCAATCATTCCAGGATCAGATGGAGCGGGAGTCGTGGCGGAGTTGAATGGTGCCAGCGGTGGGGTCGCGATTGGCGACGAAGTGATCATCAATCCTGCATGCAACTGGGGAGAGGCAGAACGGGCGCAGGTGGATACGTTTTCGATTTTGGGCCTGCCTCGCAATGGCACTTTGGCTGAGTATGTGACCGTGCCGGTTTCGCAGTTAAGTCGAAAACCAGCGCATTTGAACTGGAGTGAGGCGGCGGCATTGCCACTGGCGGGATTGACGGCCTATCGAGCGTTGTTTTCGCGAGCGGATTTGAAGGCAGGTGAAAAGGTTTTGATCAACGGTGTCGGCGGGGGCGTGGCTCTATTTGCGATGCAGTTTGCGGTCGCGGCTGGTGCGGAGGTTTGGGTGACGTCGAGTGATCCGGTTAAAATTCAGAGTGCGATAGCACTGGGGGCAGCGGGTGGATTCGACTATAACGAAAAGGGATGGACTCGAAAGGCGGGAGCGGCCGTGACCGGATTTGATGTGGTGGTGGAAAGTGCGGGAGGCACGGGGTTCGAACGACTCGTTGATGTCGCGAATCCAGGGGGGAGGATCGTGTTCTTTGGGGCGACGCGGGGAGATCCAGCGAGTCTGCCGATGCGCAAAATCTTCTGGAAACAGCTTTCCTTGCTCGGAACCACGATGGGCAGCCCGGCGGATTGGGCGGAGATGATCAAGTTTGTGGACGAACATCGGGTGAAGCCTTTGATCGGTGAACCACTGGTGTTGGACCAAATTGAAATCGCGTTCGATTTGATGGCTCGAGGGGCTCAATTTGGTAAAATTGTGGTGGTGATATAATCCCAACCGCCACGTGGATTTAAACTTTAGAAACCGACTGGCAGACTGATTTTTACCACGGATTACACAGATAAATACCGGCTGCTGATCCCCACTCCACTGCCTTGTATTCGAATCGGATCTGGGTAATTTTGCTCCTCTGTCGCCCAAAGGGCACCCGACATCGTCACCCCTACGGGGCCCACCGTTCCGGTGCACCATCTCCGCGCTTCCGCGCTTCGGGCTCTGCAGTTGCCCCATTCTGGGCACCCCCTTGTTCCCTCCGCGCCCGATGGGCATCCGCGTCAGTCACCGACTCCGCTCACTTCGGGGCAAGTCACCTCGTGACTCACCATCGACGCGTTACCGCGCGCTCCGCCGTGGTTAAAGTTTTAAAGCTTCGAAACCTGGATGTAACAGCCCCAGCGCGGGCCCGAGGCCGGAATAGATTGGGTGAGAACTTTGAATCACACCGGGGGCTTTTCGCCCTCGATGTTTTTCAGGGATGCCGGTGAGGGCGGGAGGAATTGGGAGCGATGACCAGCAGAGTTCCCAGAATCAGAATGGCGCAACCGATCATCATTCCGGTGGTGATTTTTTCATCTAGTAGTAACGCGCCCCAGGCCATGGAAAACACTGGGATGATGAAGGTGATCGTGGTGCAGCGGGTCGGGCCGATGTCGGCGAGAAGTCGGTAGAAAAGCAGGTAGGCGAGGGCGCTGCCGATCACGGCGAGAATGAGCAGAGCAACGATTTCTTTCGGGCCGGGAGTCGAAATGAGAGGAGAGAACGGGAGTCCGAGCAGGACGATAGGGGCAACCGAGAGTTGGCTCCAGGCAGCGATTCCCTCGGATGGGAGATGACTCGCCTTTAGTTTAATGAAAACGCCCGAGAGCGCGTAGCAAAGGGGCGCGATGAGGGTGACGGTGATGGCGATGATCGTTGAGACGGAGAGGTCCACGTTTCCGAGACCGTTGGCCAAAGTCACGCCGATCAATCCCAACCCTACGCCGATGGCTCGTTTGAGGCCGAAGCCTTCACCGAGCCAGATCGCGGCGAAGATTGCGCCAAAGAGGGGCGTGCAGGCGTTGAGGATGCCGAGGAGTGAGGCCGGGAGCTGGAGGGCACCGATGGCAAAACAACTGAAGGGAACGGCCGAAGCGAGGAGTCCGATCCGCAAATAGAGTCCACGATACTCTCTCCATTTGGCATCGAATCCGATGAGTCGCAGATAGGTGACGAGCACTAGCCCGGCGATGCCTAATCTTCCGGTGGCGGTGAGGGCGGGGCCGAGCACAGGGGCACAGATGCGGATGAGCACGAATGAAGCGCTCCATATTAGGCAAAGTAGGGTGTATCTGATCCAGTCCTGAGTTCTCATCCCGGGTGATCAGTCTGCTGGGTTTGCTCATGCCGCAAGAGCCATTGTTTGCGCCAAAGTCCTCCGCCGTAGCCGCGTAAATTACCGTCGCTCGCGATCACGCGGTGGCAGGGGATGATGATGGAGATGAAGTTCATGCCATTGGCTCGGTCGACGGCGCGGGCCGCTCCGGGACGGCCGAGGGCGACGGCCATTTGGCCATAGCTTTGGGTCGTGCCCACGGGAATTGATTGCAAGTGCCGCCATGCGCGCTGCTCCCAGTCGGAGCCGGTGGGAGCGAGAGGAAGGTCGAACTGAAATCGTGAGCCGGAGAAGTATTGAGACAGTTGGGACGACACTGCGGTCAGAATGGGATGGGCACCGGGCACAACGGTGATTTTGAGCCTAGCACGAAGACTCAGGAGTTTGTGTTCCAGGCCGCGTCGGTCGACGAAGTCGAGAATGTGCAGCCCACCATCGTCGGCGACTGCGAGCATGCGCCCCAAAGGAGTCGTGATGCGCTCGGCGAAAAGAACTCGGGCTTGCTGGGCGGCGTCTTGGGGCGGAGCGCCAAAGAGACGTTGCACGGCATCGCGAAAGCCACTGGAAGATTCGAAGCCTTGGGCGAATTGAGCCTCCGTGACGGTGTGGCCGGCGGAGACTTCGCGGAGCGCTAGGCCCAGCCGGCGCGCACGGGCGTAGGCGTGAAAAGTCATACCGTAGTAGCGGCGGAATTGACGTCGCGCGGTGGAGGGGGCGATGTCGCGGTCGAGCAGTTCTTTTTCCGTGATTCGTCCGGTCGGATCTGCTTCGACGGCCTCCCGAAGTTTGATGACCAGGGGAGGTGGGGGCAGCGTTGAGTCGAGTGGTTTGCAGAGTTTGCAGGGGCGGAAACCGTCATGCAGGGCTGCACTGGGCGTCGCGTAGAAATCGATATTTTCGGGGTTAGGTTTGCGGGCGCCACACGTGGGGCGGCAAAAAACTCCGGTGGTGCGCACGCCCACCAAAAAGATCCCCTCTGCGGATTCCTCGCGGGCATAGAATGCCTTCATCATGGCCGCACGGGAGGGAAGTTGAGGGGGCGGGAGGATCACGGAGGATCTCAGATTTAGAGCCATGTTCTAGCTTAGCAAACGAGCAGGCCATGGTGCCGCCGATTTTCGGGCAGAGATGTAGACCCCAGCCCGTTGAACTCAGCGCCAACTTTTCGGCACACTGGTCGATTTGTCTTCAGGACTCAGATTGAAGTGAAATGAGTTGCGGCACAGACCCGAGGATGAGGAGACCGTCGTCGGTTTGCAGAATTTCGTTTGGTCCTGGGTTCCGGATCCGTTCCGTCTTTCGTTGGATTCCAACGATGAGCAGACCGTGCCCAAACTGGCGCATGGCTGCTTCCAAGCTGAGTCCAACCCACGGGCGAGGAACTTTATCAACGAACTCGAGGGAAGCTTCTTCGAAATCGAAGCGCTCGCGAAGTTTCGTGGTCGTGAATTCAGGCCGGGCGTTTTCGATCGCAGCGGGTTCACCGATAAGCAGGAGACGATCGCCGGAAAACAACATTTCTTGAGCACTGGGAGTGGCGAGTAAGACTCCCGCGCGATTGATTTCGGCGATCGCGCAGTTGAAGCGAGTGCGGATCGCGAGCTGGGCGATTGATTTCCCGGCGGCGGCGGAGTTTTCAGGTAACCGAATTTCGGTGAGCTTCAGTCCCCAGTCTCGGCCCGCTTCGTGCCACTTGGGTTGATCGGTGAGGCTAGGGTCGGTCGCCGCACTGGCCGCGAGGGCCCCTTCGACGGAGTATTGCCAATGGCTATGCCATAAAATGAGCCGACGGGCGAAGAGCACGACAATGATGATCATTACCCCCGCCAGCACGGCCCAGGACCATCGTGGCAACAGGTCGAGCGGAACAAACTCAGCCAACCACATCGCCAGCCCAACGGCGGCGAAAAACTTCACGGTGGCTTCGATGAGGGTTTTGGGTAGCCGAGTGGACTTTCCGACCGCCTCCCCGGTGATCATGGCGACGGCACCGAGGTTTCGCCAAAGGGCGGTCAGGGGAATAAGGACGACCAAGGCGAGGATAGCCCAGAAGGCTATTTCCCAGAGATTTGGTTGGTTTTGAATAATCCACGGATTCTCCAATAAAAGTTCGAGAAAGATGGGCGAGAAGCCGAGGAGGCCCGCGACGAGGAGCATCTCCGCAGTAATTTGCAGTAACCGCTTTTTAACGAGAAGCCACCACCTACCGCGGAACGACTCCCTAGCCCGATGGGCCACCCAAGCAGGATAGTCCTCGAAGGCACGACTCACCCATCGTGGTTCGATTTTCGAGCTCGCCGCGACTAAGCGATCCGCTTGCTGGTTGATCAGCGGGGCGAGGAATACAGTGAGAATCGATACGCCAACGGCGACGGGGTAATAGCGAGCGTCGAGCACCCCGGCGGAGACCCCGAGTTGGGCGATAACGAACGAAAACTCGCCGACGGGGGTGAGGAGGCATGGTCTTT
>Ga0222651_1000071_pt1 | contig 74024 bp, 65 predicted proteins | sample AntAcemetagen369_FD_179855 | JGI IMG/M metagenome (GOLD analysis project Ga0222651, IMG submission 179855) | Saline water microbial communities from Ace Lake, Antarctica - #369 | ecosystem: Environmental > Aquatic > Non-marine Saline and Alkaline > Saline | place: Antarctica: Ace Lake...
CATCCTCATCAATATCAAAAGTTGGCGTATGTACGCTTGATACAATTCCTTTTGCTTCATTTCTTGTACCCAATCTGTAAAAACAGCCGTCAATTTCCTGGGCGTAGTAAGAAAAATCTTCGGCAGCCATCCAGATGTCGAGATCTAGTACATTTTCTTTGCCCAGATAAATCTCTGCTGCATCAATTGCCCTTTGGGTCAATTCAGGGTTATTTTTAAGAAATGGATAACCACTTCGAATTTCAAACTCTACTTCTCCACCCATACCTTCAGCGATACCCTTGGCTATTTTAACCATGTGTACATGGGCTTCTTTTCGCCAAACCTCATTCAATGTCCTGAAAGTACCTTCAATGTTAACCTCATTTGGAATAACATTGGTAGCACCTTCAGCTATAACTTTACCAAATGAAAGGACTGATGGGGTTTTAGGGTTAGCTTTTCTGCTTACCACTTGCTGCAATGCGATTAAAATATGAGCACTGATCAAGATTGGATCTATTATAGTTTCTGGCATTGCACCATGACCACCTTTTCCTTTTACTTTCAGGTACAATTCATCTGCACTGGCCATGTACATGCCTTTCCTAAAACCCACTTTTCCTACAGGAATAAAAGGCATAACATGTTGGCCAATTATAGCTGTTGGAGAAGGGTTTTGAAGTGCCTTGTCTTTGATCATCATAGATGCTCCTCCGGGAATTTTCTCCTCACCGGGTTGAAAAAGCAATTTTATGGTACCTTCAAACTCATCCTTTAATTCGTTCAATATTCTTGCCGTTCCTAGAAGTGATGAGGTATGTACATCATGTCCACATGCATGCATTACTCCAGGGTTTGTGGATTTGTAGGGAACGTCGTTAGCTTCGACAATAGGAAGGGCGTCCATATCCCCTCTTAATGCAATCACCTTTTTACCAGGATTTTTACCCTCAATGATAACAACAAGGCCCGTCTTTGCTTTGGATTCGATGTTGGTTATGCCGAATTCACGTAATTTTTCCTCAACGTATGCCACAGTATTGGTTTCCTGAAAGGATAACTCTGGGTTGGCATGTAAATGTCTTCTTACGGCAATAACTTCCGATTTATATTTTTCGGATAGTTGGTGTATTTTATCTTTCAACATTGTCAATATTTTCTTCTTCTTTTTTTACTTCACCGAATTTCAAAAACCGATCCTTGATAATACGGGAATTTGTAAACACAGTATTCATTTTTTCATAAGTGGCTAATGCTTCAATTTTATTAATGAAACGTCCCACTTTTACCAAATATCTTGGCTGTTCGTATTCCATATAGGTTTGTGTTTTTGGAAATTCCGAATATACCTCATTTCTGATTTCAAATGCTTTGTCTCTATCTACACCACTGTAAATCAATATAGTAAAGCCATTGGCAAACAAGTCTTGATTGTTTTCCTGAGCGATTTGATTTATCCTCCTATTGAGCTCCGGGTCAATAGGAGACGCACTAATGCTTTCTTGAGAAAAGCTTTCTGGTTCAGGAAGTTCGGCAAACTGGATTCTACTCACTTGGAGATCTTCCGTATAGTTGTTGTACCGATCGATGTTTCCACCGCTTTTCCGGATATTGATGATGCCACAACTGCTAAAAATAAGCAATGTCAATAGGGATACATTTATTTTTTTAAACATGATAAAGGTATTTAATCTTCGATTATCACACACTTAGCATCAGAAACATCCTGTTCTACACTTTTATATTTAACGTCTTTCTTTAAATTACCATTGGCATACTTTACAGTGATGCGGTCATTTCGACCATACACTTTGTCTGATTTCCTAGGTTTTACTGGATCCCTGTTCACCGCTGGTCTGCTGTTGGCCATTGCCGCCCTTTGGCCACCTTGATTTCCAAGACTGTTACCTACGTCCTCTTTAGATGCCGTCACTCTTGGTTCTGCTCCTTGTTGATTTTGTGCGACTTTCACCTGGTCAGGATCTTGTTTGGGCAGGTCAGATTTGGATATAAATGAAACGATATCATCGTTAAGCTTGCCAAGGAAACGTTTAAACATTTCAAATGCTTCGAATTTATAGATCAACAATGGATCCTTTTGCTCATAAACAGCATTTTGTACCGATTGTTTTAGATCATCCATATCTCTTAGATGTTCTTTCCAGTTCTGATCGATAATGGATAGCGTTACTGTTTTTTCTATGGCTCGTATGAGGTCTCTACCTTCATTATTTAAAGTCGATTCCAAATTGATGACGACACCTATCTGCTTAATACCATCGGATATCGGTACCATTATTTCTTTAACAGTAGCGCCTCTATTTTTTTGTACATCTTTAAGAATAGGGATTGCTCTTTGAAGAATACCGTCGTTCTTGCGGGTATAACTTTTATAGGCTTTGTCGAAAAGTAGCTTGGTTAATGAAATATTGTCTTTCTCCTTAAGCTCTGCCTCCGTAAATTGGTGATCGATTCCTAAAGAACTAAAAATGTTCATTCTCAGGTTTTCAATGTCATCCGTGGTTTTACCCATCTCGATAAGGTCTTCACAAACATCATACATGATGTTAAGGATGTCCAGTTCCAGTCTGTCGCCAATAAGGGCATTTTTTCTTCTTCTATAGACAACTTCCCGCTGGCTGTTCATGACATCATCATATTCCAACAGTCTTTTTCTAACCCCAAAATTGTTTTCTTCAACCTTTCGCTGAGCTCTTTCAATTGATTTGGTGATCATAGAATGCTGGATCACTTCGCCTTCTTCCAGCCCCATTCGGTCCATTAGCTTGGCTATTCTCTCTGATCCAAACAAACGCATGAGGTTATCTTCCAGAGATACAAAAAACTGGGTTGTTCCCGGATCTCCTTGCCTTCCTGACCTACCACGTAACTGACGGTCTACTCGTCTAGACTCATGCCTTTCAGTACCTACTATGGCCAGTCCTCCCGCATTCTTGGATTCAGCGGAAAGCTTGATATCAGTACCCCTACCTGCCATGTTGGTGGCTATGGTTACGGTTTTGGCTTTACCTGCCTCTGCCACTACATCTGCCTCACGGGCATGCTGCTTTGCATTAAGTACCTGATGCTTGATTTTTCTTATCGCAAGCATTCTGCTGAGTAGTTCCGATATTTCCACCGAGGTCGTACCTACTAGTACAGGTCGGTTGGCTTCGGTGAGTTCGTTGATCTCATCTACTACAGCGTTGAATTTTTCTCGGACTGTTTTGTATACTTTATCTTGGTGATCTTTTCGCTGGATAGGCTTATTTGTAGGGATTACCACTACATCCAGTTTGTAAATTTCCCAAAACTCCCCTGCTTCTGTTTCTGCAGTACCGGTCATACCGGAAAGCTTATGGTACATTCTGAAATAGTTCTGCAAAGTAATTGTCGCATAGGTTTGGGTAGCATCCTCTACCTTTACATTTTCCTTTGCTTCAATGGCCTGATGGAGTCCGTCAGAATATCTACGGCCTTCCATGACCCTACCAGTCTGTTCATCTACTATTTTCACTTTCCCGTCCACCAATATATATTCGGTGTCCCTTTCAAACATACAGTAGGATTTTAACAGTTGATTGACTGTATGAATCCTTTGGGATTTTATTCCATAATCTTTAATGAGTTCCTCTTTTTTGACCAATTTTTCGTGGTCTTCTATGGCTTCATCCTTTTCCAGATCCGCTATTTCCATACCAATGTCTGGCAAGATGAAGAAACTATTGTCCTCATTCTTTTTGGTAATAACCTCGATGCCATTATCCGTAAGGTCTACACTGTTTGATTTTTCATCAATGGTAAACAATAACGGTTCATCTGCTTCAGGCATGTTACGCTTATTGTCCTGAAGGTAGTGGTTTTCTGTCTTTTGTAGAATCACCCTAACACCTGGCTCAGAAAGGTACTTGATCAAGGGCTTGTACTTGGGAAGTCCTCTGAAGGCTCGGAACAAAGGCAAACCTCCTTCTTTAATATTGCCCTCTTTGATAAGCTTTTTGGCATCTGATAAGTAATTCTGAACCAGTTTTCTTTGTTCATCTACCAGAGTAGAAACCCTTGGTTTCATGTCGTAAAACTCATGCTCATCACCTCTAGGCACAGGACCTGAGATAATTAGTGGTGTTCTGGCATCATCGATAAGTACAGAATCGACCTCATCTATCATGGCAAAATGGTGTTTGCCCTGTACCAGGTCTTTGGAATCCCTCGCCATATTGTCTCTTAGGTAGTCAAAACCAAATTCATTGTTGGTTCCATAGACAATGTCTGCTTGATAGGCCGTTTTTCTGGCTTCTGAATTAGGTTTGTATTTGTCAATACAATCAACTTTCAACCCGTGAAATTCAAATATTGGCGCATTCCATTCTGAATCTCGTTTGGCCAGGTAATCGTTGACTGTAACAATATGAACACCTCTGCCCGCAAGGGCATTTAGGTATGCGGGTAAAGTAGAAACGAGTGTTTTACCTTCACCTGTTGCCATTTCGGCTATATTTCCTCTGTGCAAGGCAACACCACCAAGCAACTGAACATCGTAATGGATCATTTCCCAGGCAACTTCCACTCCCGCAGCAGTCCAGATGTTTTTCCAAGTGGCTTGATCTCCTTCTAATTCCACATAGGATTTTGAGGCCGCCATGGTTTGATCATGTAGATTTGCAGTGACTGTTAACTGTCCGTTTTCTTTAAGTCGGCGAGCCGTCTCTTTCACCGCCGCAAAAGCTCTAGGTAAAACCTTTTCCAGACTTACTTCTAGGGCTTCATCCCTTTCCTTCTCTACTACATCTATTTGATTGAATAGCGCATCCTTGGCCTGTACTTCCTCTGGATTTAACTTATCTATTTCGATTCGTATTTCAGAGATGCGGTCATCAAATGACTTGAGGTCTTCATCGATCAAATCTTTTATTTTGGTCGTTTCATTTCTTAATTCATCATCAGAAATATTGGCCAATTGATCAAAGGCGGTATTAACTAGTGTTACGACAGGGCTTAAGGCCTTAATGTCTCGGTCCGATTTTGTGCCGAAGACTTTTGCTAACCCTTTTGCTATTGATTCTAACATATTATTTAAATACTTTTTCTCTTAGGCTAATTAATTGTACTCTTTAACTGCATCAGATGATACATTGACAGGTATAGTTCCACTGAAGACTTGTTCAGCTGGACCGGTCAATATTATCTCCTGAAAATTACCACCTTCACTTCTTTTAAAACTCACCTGAAGATTACCACCAGGCGTTTGAATATTAATCTTATTTTTTTGCTCTTTTTCTCCATACACCAAAGCACAGGCTGTGACTCCAGTGCCACATGAAAGTGTTTCATCTTCCACACCTCTTTCATAGGTCCTAACCATAATCGTGTCCGCCGATACGGTAGAAATAAAATTCACATTGGTGCCTTCAGGATATTTTTCACTGTCATTTCTGATTTCTCTTCCAGTGCCGACAACATCAAACGATTCGATTTCATCTACAAAACGCATATGATGAGGTGAGCCGGTATTGGCAAAGAAATCCTTACCAATATACTGTATTTCTTTCACGTCCCCCATTCTCAAAGCTATGCTATTACCGGAAATTTTAGCAGTGTGAGCGCCATCAATGGCCAGAAATGAAGTTGTATGATCAATGATCCCTAAAAAAGAGGCAAAAGCTACCGCACACCTGGCGCCATTTCCACACATACTTTGCGATCCATCGGCATTATAATAACACATTTCAAAATCATAATCCACATGTGCTTTGATTAGGATAAGCCCATCTGCACCTATCCCAAACTTTCTATGGCAAAGTTGCTGGATATAAGGTATTGGATCTGGGCCCATTGAGAATGACCTTCCATCAATCATGATGAAATCGTTGCCTGTCCCCTGGTATTTATAGAAGTTGATATCCATTTGATTATAAATAAGTTACCTTCTGGTTGGGTTGAATCTCTATGACAGAAAGGCTTAACCATCCCTGTATAGAGTGTACAAAAATCCAACCAACACCAGAATGAAATACAAAAATAAACAACTTGGCCGAATTTACGGGCTTATATTCAATTAACTACAGGATTTCCTGTCAAGACTGACAAAACGACTTATAAAAGGTAGTGATTAGCCATTTTGCATCCACTGTCCATGGTGGTTTGTGTGTTGCCTTTTATTTGACTAGAATTAAGGGAAGGAACGATAAATTTTATTTCATATATCAGGATGGATAGCTATAAAACGTTAATTTTATGGTTTATAAGTCAACCCGCAATCGATTAAGAATAGGATCTAAATAGACTGGAAAATACCAAGGCAAAGCGGATTTTAAGAAGTGGCTTTTTCCCCTAGTATTTTGATAAACTGATTTAAGGGCTTGGAAGTGTTTTAGAAAGCATGTATTAGGTTTATAATTTTTAAGCTATGAAAAATTGCAAAAGATATAACCGATGAAACAATTATTTTTGATACTGGCAATATTATTGAATTATGGCTGTAACACTCCAGGAAACGAAATGATCATGGAAGTAGCAGATGAAGGGAACTTTGAAGAATTATTATTAATACCACCATTCGAACAACCTGCACCACCTTCGCCATTACCTGTGGAAACAGAAGAAATTACTAAAAAGATTATTAAAACTGGGGGAATCAATTTCCAATCGGAAGATGTAGAGGAGGATTACAAAATTATTCAGGGAATACTCCCTCGTTTTAATGCCTATATTGAAAATGAAAACCAATCAAAAGTAAAAGAGAGTATAAGTTACCACATTACCATTAGGGTACCATCAAATGTTTATGACAGCTTATTTTCTACTTTCTCGAGAATGGGTCATCGTTTGGATAACAAGTACTCAGCCATTCAAGATGTAACTGAAAGATATTATGACTTAAGTACTAGAATCAAAAACAAGAAAGTGCTGGAAGAACGTTACCTGAAAATTCTTGAAAATGCTACTGAAGTCAAAGATATTCTAGAGATCGAAAAGAACCTTAATGAGGTTCGGACTGAAATAGAAAACCTGGAGGGTCAGTTTAACTATTATCATTATTTGTACGGGTCAAAGACTACAATTAACAACCAGCGACGTCTTATTAAATTGGCACTTCAAATAGTCAACTCGGAAAACAAAAAGTTAAATTAAGCCTATGAAAATAGCCGTATTTAGTACTAAGTCTTACGATCAAGAATACTTTGTGAAATATAGTAGTAGGCATGCCTATACTTTTTCCTTTTTTGAGACGGCCCTCAATAAGTCAACGGCTAATTTATCCATTGGATTTGATGTTGTTTGTGCATTTGTCAATGACAAAGTGGACAATGATACAATCGACATTCTTGCAAAAAATGGTGTTAAATTGATAGCCATGCGATGTGCAGGTTTCAATAATGTAGACATTCAATCGGCAAAACCGTGGGCGTCGTCGGAACTGGGCAGATTGGAATTGCTTTCTGCAGGATTATGAAAGGCTTTGGCTGTAAAATTTTAGCCTATGATATTAAAGAATCTGAAGAATTGGTGGGCATGGGAGTACAATACCTGCCAATAGATGAAGTATTCAAGCAATCTGATATTTTATCCTTGCACTGTCCGCTTACGCCAGGTACCAAACATATGGTGAATAAAGGTTCGCTGGCAAAAATGAAAGAAGGAGTAATGATCATTAATACGAGTAGAGGTGCGCTTATAAATACAGCGGATGCCATTGATGGGTTGGTCCAGAAAAAGATCGGTTATTTAGGGATAGATGTTTACGAACAGGAAGAAAAGCTGTTTTTTGAAGATTTGTCAGAGAGTATCATTCAAGATGATGATATCTTAAGGTTAAATAGTTTTCCAAATGTACTTATTACTTCCCACCAGGCTTATTTTACGAAGGAGGCCATGGACCAAATTACCCTTATAACACTCGATAATATTCATGACTTTGAAAAGAAACAGAAATTAGAAAACCTCGTTTTCTAAGCAATCGATGATTTCGAAAGCTATCGATATACAATTTCACAGGGTCTTTGAGGCCTATGCATCAATTGTAACATTTCAGGTATTTTTGATATTTACCATAAAATAGGTTCCTCAGGTTTAAACATGTTTCCAATGTCAGGTGTTTAGCTGCTTAGAACATGTTAAATCTGAGATTACTCATTATAAGATTCAAGGCGAGAAATATCAACTCATGAAACTAAATTACGACTATATTATCGCAGGTTCTGGATTAGCGGGTTTAAGTTTATTGCACCGGCTTCTGTTGGACAAGGAGTTGCAAAGTAAAAAGATCCTGGTAATTGATAAGTTTGAAAAGACGGACAATGACAGAACCTGGTGTTTCTGGGAAAAAAGTAAGGGTATATTTGAACCTATCGTTCATCACCAGTGGGAAACCTTACAGTTTTTCTCTCCAGAGGTATCAAAGACATTTGATCTTAAAAAGTACAAGTATAAAATGATACAGGCTGGAGATTTTTACTCCCTTATTCTGGATTATGCTTCCGCTTTTGAAAACGTTACCTTCAAAACAGAAGCAATCCTGGATATGGATGTAAAAGACGGAAATGCCATTCTAATAACTGAAGGAGGGCAATATTCAGGACAGTATATTTTTAATTCTACTGGTTTGTTTAACCCTGAAATGAATACCCAAAATACCTTATTGCAGCATTTCATGGGTTGGTACATCAAGACGGATTCTCCCGTTTTCAATGAAAAAATTGGAACTTTGATGGACTTCAGGTTGCAGCAAGCGCATGGCACCACGTTTATGTATGTATTACCCACCAGTGCTACGGAAGCGTTAATTGAATACACACTATTTAGCGAAAGCACTCTGGATAAGGTAGATTATAAGGAGGCGCTTAAAGCGTATATTGCCAACGAGCTAAAAATCAAGAAATACGAGCTAACACATGAAGAATTTGGGGTTATTCCCATGTCTTTGGCCAAATTCTCACACACCGTAAAGGATGGGGGTAGAATCATCAACATCGGAACCGCCGGGGGATTTACAAAAGCCAGTACTGGATATACTTTTCAGTTTGTACAGAAGAACGTTTCACAAATTGTAAACCAACTAAAGGCCAATCAGTCGCCGGCAATCAATCTGACATGGAAAAACAGCATTTATGCCTGGTATGATAGGACCTTACTCGATGTGCTGCTTTCAAAAAAGGTGACCGGTAGGGAAATTTTTTCCAGTTTATTCCAAAAAAATTCGCCTGAAAACATCTTATCCTTCCTTGACAACGATAGTGACTTTTGGGGGGAGTTTAAAATCAGGAATAGTGTTCCACCACTACCGTTTATGTTATCTGGTATGCGACAACTATTTTCCAAAAACAATGCAAAACCTAAAGGCTAAAGCATAGGGTTTGAGGACAAAGATTAGCCGGGTTTCTTCTTTTGATAAGTATTTTTATGCATTAAAATGAAAAATAGTGCCATTTGCCTAATTTTGAACATTTGCAGAATCATTAATTTTATTTATACTTACAGGCCATCCATTAGAGGTTTTTTTCATTACGCTTCAAAGGACATCAATAATGAAAGAAACATTCACATTCATCACATTGCTATTTTTGAATTCTTGCATACCGAGTGGACAAGAAACAGAAACGTACGAATTGGGAAATGAAGCACGGCAAACCATCCCATACCTGGCCGGAGATACGGTAACTTTCAGCCATTCCAATGGATTCGAATTTGATTTAAAGGTTAGTAGCAAAGGCACAAAATTTCAAAAGTCTGAGATTCATCATGCTGGCGATGATTATATCACCTATGAATCACAAACTACAATACTTGAAAGTAATGTTCCAGAGTTATTCATTCATTTGACTGTTTTTCCTTTGGCGTATAATCCGTTTATGTCGCTTAAGATTAACCGGTATTTTTTTGAAATAGACCTGAGTGTATCTCCTGAATTGGAAACATTGATCATTGGTGAAAAAGAATATCACAATGTCTACCAGGCTGTATCTATTGAGTCAGATTCTGGAGTAATAAGGCCTGAGAAGGTCTTTTTCTCTAAAGAGCTGGGTTTAATTCAAATAATAATGACCAACAATGAAAAATTCACAGTTAAGGGTGAGAATTAACTTTTGCGCAATCCTATTGGTTTTTGCAGGTTGTGTAGAAGAGGCTTGTTTAAACATTCCAGAATTGGAACTAAGGCTAACAAATATTAAAGAATGGGTAGTAAAAGATAATATTGGAAACCAGACGATAATGGATTCCAACGGAATCCAACAAACCTTAATAATGAGCGATAAAGATTCATTTTATCATGAAAACATTGTGGAAGATGATTGTGGGAATACTTTTGGAAGCTATAATTTTTCAGTTCAATACAACACGTCTTTCTCGTCACTTCATTTGATGGTGGACATTCAAGGGTCGGGTATTTCGGATGATGGGTATAAAGTCAAGCTTACGGTTACGAATACTAACAGTGTTTCCGTCAAGTCTTCAACCTATGATTTTGTTACTGAAAATTCTCGGGACACCAATGCTGTTATAACAGAGGTAGAAGGTTTCCAAAGCGCTGGTCAAGTGTACAGCAATGTTCTAAAATTTACGTTTAAGGATTCATTGGTTCCAAATGAAATCAAAACAGTTTATTATGCCAAAGGTTTTGGCATTGTAAAGTTTACCGAGCAAAATGGAAATGAATTTGTGCTCATTAACGAGTAAAATTAGGGGCAGCTTGATGGAGCTTTAAAAAGATGCGTTTGAAGATTGATCAATTGACAAGTGAAGTAGCCATTAAGAACTCCATATTTAGGAAATAAAAAAAGGCCTGTAAATAATTTATCTACAGGCCTTTTATATTTAATCAGAAGGTTATTTACCTATCATTTCCATAGATAAAATATTCATACTTACTGATTCCTCTTCATTAAGTGCTTCTGTAATTATATAAAGGTCTTGAAAATCTGCAGTAACATTATCATCGAACTTTAACTCGATGGTTTGTGCGTTCATTCCTTCTTCAGCATTTTTTCTTATGACTATCTGGCCGATAATTTTCCCCTCTGAACTACCTGTCCGGGCTTCTAATTGGTACGCATAGTCAAAAGGCCGCTGAGAACTTACCGTAAAATCAATTCCTTCCAAACCTGTAAGGTCAATGTTTTTAAGTGCAAAATAGCCTCGACCTAAAGGAGAGGATAAAGTCTGCTGACCATTTTCATTACCGGAATTAAAGCCAAAGGAGTCATCAAGTTCTCCTAAATTAACATTACTGTTCCGAAGAAAGACGGTGGTAGAAGTGCTAAGAGGCTTGATGTTATTGCCGCCTTTGTCTGTAAAGCTTGCGTTCAAAAGCATGACCCCGTTATTGACTACTTTTTTGCCTTGAAGTGGGTCCAACTGACCAGAGGCTGGTAGAGATGGCTCTTGGTTTTCCAATCCATTTAGCGAAAGTATAAAGGCCACAATTTTTCTTGCATCTCCTTCTTTTAAGGTAGGGTTAGCCGGCATCATTGTTTCTCCCCAAACACCTGAACCACCTTTGATGATTTTATTAATCAATTTGTCTACTGCTTCAGGGGAATCAGCATATTTTTTAGCAACATCAGTATAACCAGGGCCTACCGATTTGCCATCGATTTGGTGACAGCTTTTACAAGTAAGCGATTCCATAAGGCTTTTTCCTGCCATGGCTTCAGACATTACTTGGTGCCCTAAGGCTGCTTCCGCTTTGTCGAAACCTTCGATATAATCTGCAGAAAGGTAAAGTGTAGAAAGATCTTCTCCAACTGAAGGATCATCTGGATCATTGACCGTTACTTTATAACTTACTTTTTCATTTGGGAAATAAAAACTTGCATTACCTTCAAATGAGACATTAATACTAGGTGCAATATTGCCAGCATATATATTGATAATATTGCTTTTTACAGATTTATTCCCGGTGTCAGAGACAGTTACCGAGATATCATAATCCCCTACTTCCTCAAAAGTATAAGAAAGCTCTGGCACTTTTGTTTCCTTTGATTGACCATTCCCAAAATCCCATAGATAGCTTAACGCATCATTTTCCGGGTCTTTTACGGAAGCAGTTATTTTCACCTCCAGTGGAAGGCTACCAGAGGTTTTGTCTGTAGCGATTGAGGCGATTACCGGAGCTCTGTTACCAGGATTATAATTAATAACGGAGAGGGCAGCATCGGCATTGGCGCTGAACCAGCCTTTTCCATATTCCAGAAGGTAAAGTTTACCATTTGGACCCAATTCCATGTCTATAAGGGCATTCTGCCTTACATCTTCCATGAAGGGTTCCATTTTAAGATAATCCCCATTTTCATCCATGGTTACTACTTTTATCCAGCCTCTTATCCAATCATAAATGAATAGTTTACCGTCATAGTATTCTGGTAATCCACCACCGTCAGGATAAAGATCGGAATAGTAAACAGGTCCTGCCATGGCATTCCTACCACCTGTTCCTACCTCAGGAAAATCTTTGGATTCGTCATAAGGGTAGTAAATAAATGCTGGTTGCGCAGGAGGTAATTCATTTATACCTGTATTGTTTCTAGAGGTATTAATTGGTTTGGCTGGATCAAAAGCATTTCCACTTTCACCTGTGTCAAAATTAAAGGCAGTGTAGGGATAATTTTTACCTACAAAGAAAGGCCAGCCAAAATATCCAGCCTTTTTAGCCTGGTTTACTTCATCATAACCTCTAGAACCTCTAATACCAAATTTGTCTTCCCGTGCATCAGGACCTACTTCACCCCAATACAAAAAGCCTGTTTTTTGATCCACTGTAATCCTGTAGGGGTTTCGGTTTCCTTGAACATAAATTTCAGGTTTGGTTTTATCCATTCCTTCAGGATAAAGGTTTCCTTCAGGAATACTGTATGATCCATCTTCATTTACTTTTATCCGAAGGATCTTACCTCTAAGATCATTGGTGTTTCCTGAGGACCTTGCAGCATCATACTGCTCAAAACCCGGTCTATCGTCCAAAGGACCATAACCTTTTAAGGTATATTCTTGGTTGGGTTGGTTGAAAGGAGTAGAGTTATCCCCTGCTGAAACATATAACAATCCATTGCCATCAAAAGCAATAGAGCCTCCTGTGTGACAGCAAATACCTCTTTGCGAATAAAACTGTAGGATTACCTGCTCAGTGTCCATTTTCCACTCGTCATTCTCAAATTTAAAGCGGGAAAGCCTATTAACAGATTCACCAGTTGGGCTGTAGAAAACGTAAACCCAGTGATTATTGGAAAAATCTGGGTCTGCTTTGATGCCCATAAGTCCTTCTTCCGCATTTACTTTAGGCACATCAGTTTGCCAGTAAACATCAAGATGAGCAACTTTACTTGTTTCCGAGCCACCATTTTTATAAAGCAAGATTTCACCTCTCCTTTGAGAGACTAAAATATCTAAATTGGGTAAAATGGCCATTTCAGTAGGTTCTTCGAAGGCTCCCACCACTAGGTTTACTTTCTCAAAACGGTCAGCATCAGGTACTATTTTGCTTCGTGCATTGGTGTAATCCAGTTTTTTATTGTCTCCGATCGCATACTTTATACCTTCCAGTACATGCTTTAAAAAGAGCGCTTCTTTATAAGAGGCTCTAGTATGGCCACCGCCAGTATAGAAAGCGCGGCCTCCATCGTATTCATGGTACCAAGCGATAGGATGCTCTTCCATGTCTTGGCCACCCTGATAGCTATTCTCATCCAAAGTTATCAAAACATTGACTTCCGAATTAAAATTTTTGTAGCTATACCATTCATCAGTTCTTGTCCATTTTTCAGGAAGGAATGAAGTACTAGGGTTGGTCTTATCTATTACGTCCAAATCTCCCTGTTGTACATTGGGATGTGGATCGTTTATTCCCGGATGATCTACATAGTAGCCCCCGACCATTTTACCATACCAGTTCCAGCCGTATTCGGTATCAGCCGCAGCATGGATTCCAACGAATCCGCCACCAGCTTGAATGTAGCGTTCAAATTCGGCTTGTTGGTTATTGTTTAATACATCACCCGTAGTGCTTAAAAAGATTACTGCACTGTATTGTTTCAATACCTCTTTGGTAAACATTTCAGCATTTTTGGTGGTATCTACCAAAAAGCCATTTTGTTTTCCTAAATCGATTATGGACTGAATTCCATCTGGTATAGATTCATGATAAAATCCGCTGGTTTTTGAAAAAACGAGGACTTTTGGCGCTTCGGGTCTATTGTTACAGGCTCCTAATAGGAACAATGCAAATATTAGGGAACACAATCCCTTAATGACACTATTATTGGACATAGGTTGATTTTTATTTTGGAGCAATATAATGAATATCTTTTTTTGCGTTGACCATTTGTAAATATATTAAGTCCTAATAGCTTATTTGTTAGAAACTTTAGGTATCAAAATCTAAAAAAAGTAGCCTCTATTGGGCGAAATAATAATAGATGAAGAAAAAGTTTAAAGTACTGGAAGAAATTTTGTTCATAGTCATCGCCATAGAATGGTTGACGTATTTTTTTGGATCCTTTTGTACTAGGCTAAACCAAAGGAAAAAGTAAACCATCAATGGAGCAGTGCTGCCAAGAAACCACCAGATAGCCCATTCAGCATCTATATGCATAAAATACCAAATGAAGGTAATTCCTGCGATTAAAAACCAAATGGCAGCAAAGTAAAAGGTACCCATCGTTCCCAACTTTAAACTTAAAGTGATGTCTCCCCGCTTTTTATCCTCCTCATGTTGGTATACCTGAGTTAATGGATAGGAGCCTAGTAGTAACAAGGTAGTAAAAAGCGCGGGTAACAATATTTTCCAATCTAATAGTAGGCTAAAGTCCCCTTCTAGAAATCCTATGACACACATACCAAATGTAAATGCCCCTTGGAAAACCCCTGCTGTGAGCCAGCTTAGGTAAGGGTACTTTTTTAAACGGATGGCTGGGTGGCTATAAGCCATGGATACAAGACCGTAAATGAGCACCATAGCAAAAAAGACTGGATCAATAATAAGTGCGCCTATAAGTGCTATCCCAAAAAAAACCAAGGACAGATAGTAGAGACCAATAGTAACTTTTTTGGGGTTTTTGAGACCTCCTATACTTTTTTCATCCTTGTCAAAATAACTATTATAACCATTGCTGGAAGGATAAAGGAACAGATGCAGGATTACTCCTACAGCTAAAACATTTACAATTGGAGCTTCAGTTGCTGAAGAAAGAGCAAACCAAAAAACAGGCATCAGATAATAAGAAAAAGGAATTCGGAGGTGCTCCCAGCTTGATTTTTTAAACATATTGGTAATGCGAGATAACAATTAGCTTTGTCATTGGTTTTTTACTTATCTTGAAATGTACAATAAATTAAAGCTAAACTAAAATCAATGAAGAGCCAAATAAAGAGCATAGGTCTTGCTAGTCCAGGGAAACCTATACAACAGGAAACGATCTGCCGTTTTATGCAAAAAGCTCATGGTTTGGATGCCCACGAAAGTAGGAAACTGTCATTCGTTTACCGGAAATCTGGGATAGCCCAAAGGTATAGTGCTCTCAAGGACTTCAGTTTTAGCAATCCTCAAGATTTTAGTTTTTTTCCAAAAAATGAACTGCTTGAGCCTTTTCCAGACACGCTTATTAGGATGGAGGTATTTAAGAGGGTGGCTCCCGATCTGGCCATTGAGGCAATTAAAAATTGCCTGACCAAAACTGAGGTGAGACCTGAGCATATAACCCATTTAATTTTAATCTCTTGTACGGGAATGTACGCTCCGGGGGTTGAAATGGACATCGTCGATAGGATGGGTTTACCGAATACTGTAGAACGGTATGCCATTCATTTTATGGGTTGTTATGCGGCTTTCAATGGAATTAAAATGGCAGATAGAATTTGTAAAAGTGAAACATCTGCAAAAGTGCTTGTTGTTAGTGTAGAACTTTGTACCATTCATTTCCAGAAGGAATACAATGAAGACAATATACTAGCCAACGCGCTTTTTGGTGATGGAGCCGCTGCCGTTCTGATCCAGCAGGGGGACCAAGGGATGAACATTGAAAAATACCAATCTAATATTATACCTGATGGTGCTGGAGACATGGCATGGTCGATAGGAAACTTTGGCTTTCAAATGAAGCTAAGTAAATATATTCCTAATCTACTGGAGAAAGGAATCAAGAGGTTTGCAGATGGATTGGAAGAAAAATTTGGCCTATCAAATATTAATCATTTTGCCATTCACCCCGGAGGTAAGCCAATATTAAATAAAATTGAAGCTGCATTTGGCATTGATGAAAGACAAAACCACCACGCACACAACATTTTAAGAGATTTTGGAAATATGTCTTCAGTTACCATTCTATTTGTTTTGGAGGCTGTATTAAACGATACAGCCATTAAAGGAAAAGTCTTGGCAATGGGTTTTGGTCCAGGATTAACTTTAGAAACCCTATTAATAGAAAAGCCATGAGTAAATTTTTGGACAGAAGCGAAGAGAAAGAAATAATGGATGATCTGGAGTGCAGTGGCTTAGAGTTAGCTCAGACATTGAAGGAGTTAAGGACAATCAATAAACTTTTGGGAGGGAATAATGTGACCACCTCAGGGCTTAATATTTTAATGGGGTCTTCTAATAATCAGCTTATGAAGATTGCGGATCTTGGTTGTGGTGGTGGGGACATGGCAATACATATTAAAAAATGGGCAATTAATAAGGGTTTAGATCTACAGGTAATCGGAGTAGATGCCAACCCTAATATTATTGACTTGGCAAACGAAAAAGTAAAAAAAGAAAACATGGCCATTGAATTCGTGGTGGGGAATGTTTTTGATCCAGAATACATTAAGGCGCCTGTGGATATTCAAACTTGTACATTGTTTACGCACCATTTCACTACAGAAGAGCTGGTACAAATCTTAAAAAACCTTAAAGGTAAAACCCGGGTTGGCTTTGTAATCAATGATCTGCACAGGCATTTTCTAGCGTATTATTCTATAAAATGGCTTACAAGGTGTTTTTCCAAATCCAATATGGTGAAAAATGATGCGCCACTATCTGTACTAAGGTCCTTCAAAAAGACTGATTGGGAAATGATTTTACGGGCATCCGGGATTAAAAAATATAAAATTTCATGGCGCTGGGCCTTTAGGTGGCAAGTTATTTGCTGGGTTTAATAATTATATTTTGAAATTTTCTTAATTAATTAAAAACCAGATTAAATATTATGGAATTTGATACCAATTCCCTGGAAGGGATCATTCAAAGTGCAACACCGTTAATTTTGCGTGCGCTAAAAAGTATTTTAATTGGTGTTATCGTCTACCTTGCTGGTAAATGGGTAATAGGATTAATCATAAAAGCAGTTGACAAAATTTTTGACAAATACGATTTGGACAAGTCCCTTTCTGGCTTTTTGAAAAGCTTTTTAAGAGGGATGTTGTATGTTTTGTTAATACTTGCCATACTTGATACTTCTTTAGGAGTAGAAGTTACAGCTTTCATTGCTGTGTTAGGTGCCGCCGGTTTAGCTGTTGGTCTTGCCCTTCAAGGTTCCCTCGCAAATTTCGCTGGAGGAGTGTTGATTTTGGTATTCAAACCCTTTAAGATAGGCGATACAGTAGAAGCTCAAGATACTATTGGCTCTGTAGAAAAAATTGATATTCTGTATACGACAATCAGAAAATTTGACAATAAGGTAGTAACAGTTCCTAATGGTAACCTGGCAAATAACAACATTACAAACTTCTCTGAAAAGCCTACCAGAAGAGTAGAAATGAAAGTAGGTGTAGCTTATGGTACTGACATAAAAGCGACCAGAAAAATCATTTTGGAAACGTTGAAGAAGGATCAGCGAATCCATGCTGACCCTGCTCCTGTTGTTTATTTCACCAATTTTGGGGACAACTCTCTGGATCTTTCCGTAAGATGCTGGTCAGATGCGGGAGATGTGTGGCCTGTTTTTTGGGACAATATGGAAACAATTAAAGAAGCACTGGAAGAGCAAAATATCGAAGTACCATTTCCTCAGCGAGATGTGCATCATTTTTTTCCTGAAGGTACTCCTGAATTAAAAAGTAAAGAAAAAAAATAGGTAAAAAAAGCCGGAGTCTCAGTTACTACCAAGTTTTTGAGACTCCGGGCAAATCCTACATTAAAAAATAACCAACTATCTACAATCAATCTTCCTCACAACAAAATAAATAATAAAAAATATAATGTTAAATTCCCTATATTGAGCTACACCCAATGGATTCAAAGCTCACTATCGTATTTTGATCCGTACTGCTACTGATTTGTAAGCTTCCTTCAATTGGATCATATAATCCCGATTCAATGCATTCTTGCATGTATTTAAAAGGTTGTACTATTTGAAATGTAGTCTTACTATAATTCTCAGCAGACAAAGAGCCACTACCTTTCAAATAAATTCTAAATCCATCGGATGCTGTCGAAAGCTTCAATTCTCTGATATAATTTTGGTCTAAATTAAATTCTTGCCCATTCAAGTTGACCATTTTAAAATCTTTCATGCTTGAGGAAAAGCTTAGGGTTCTTGTGGCTTCATTATATCCCAAGTTTTCTAATTTTCTCTGCCCATTCATTTGATGGCCATTTAAGGAGAAATTTTTGAAATCTATGCTGAGTAGGCTACCCTTACTTAATATCCCTCCTGAATAGTTTATCGCTAAATTCCCTAGTTTTTCCATGCCACGGTCACTTACGCAACCACTGCCAAAGTCAATTTTTATCTGACCTTTTTTATCGTCTCTCGTAATAATAGTACCTGGACAGCTTAACTCATCCAATATTGGCAATAATCGCTGTTGGCTAAGGTTCTGTTGCATTGTGGACATTACCATCAAATCAACTTCTTCCATAAGTCCAATCATTCCTGAAATTTCTTCTGAAGGAATACTTTTATCCATTGGTGCCAAATCCTCTTGATCAGAAGTCACACAAGAGATTGCTGTGAGAAGCAAGGCCATTGCGAAGCTATTGATCAAATATTTTCGGGGATTATTCATGACAAAAATTGATACTTTTACTTTTGATTTGTTACTTTATTCAAGAAAAGTACTATAGAAAAAACTCTTTTACTAATAAAAAACCAATTAAATAACTATTAAAATTAATAAAGCATATATTTAGTTTTGAAACGCAAAAAATGGTATACCACTGAAGTTATTGCTTTATAAATGTCATTACCTTAAAAAAAAATGCATTTTAGCCCACGGTACTCTGAAAATACCCTCCATTTTTTCTATAAAACTTTGATATCTTTAGCTTTGCAAGGAAAAAGTGGTCAAATGGGATCAAAAAAATAAATTGTTCTCGTCCTATCCTAAAACCCTTAAATCCCAAATAGCTACCCATTTGTAAAGCGTTTGAAATGAAGTAAAAAAAAGCTGCTATTTTTTCGTGTTGCATCCCGCAGAATACCAATATTTTCAATGCCCAACAGCTATGCGGTGCCATCTTTCTGGTTGTTTTAATTCTTTTTGTGATTTACACTTGTATACTTATTGGCTTGAAAATAAAGACCGAAAAACCTGTTTCAGTAAAAGCTGATAAAATGATGCCTGCTTAAATTCAAAATATGGTCATCGTTGTTGTTTTCGCCTACACCATAGAAGCGCTAAGGTTTAGGCTCTAAGGAGCTTGTTTTTAACAAGCTATTATGCCCCATGCCATTGAATCATCTGTTTCTATATCAGAGAAAAAAGGATTTGGGATAGCATTTCCAGTTAGGCCAATTCGAATTGCTCCGATTCTTTTAACTTTTTATAGTACATTTATATTTTAATAAGCCTGGATTGAGCAATAGATTAGTGGCGATTAAAAAAGCCAATGTTTATTATCAGGATTCCACCTTTTGACAAAACATCTTTTACTTCATGAATATTGAATTTGACCTTTCCGACCCTGATAAAAAACTAGAAACTATCCGGGACAAAGTGCTCCTATTGTCCTTTGGACGGCTTGGGCTTTTCTTATTAATGCTCGTTCTTCTTGTTGTCGGTATTTCTGAAATTCACTGGCTGCTCATTCTCTTTTTTCCAGTAAGCTTTGTGTTTGTATCCTTGATTTTGAAGTTTAATAAGGAAAAAGACCGGGAGAGTTTTTACATGGCCGTAAAGGAGATGAATGAAAACAGGGATAAGCGTAAAAAGCGAGAATTTAAGGATTTTGACACTGGATTGGAATTTATGGATTCTACGCATCCTTTTTCAAGTGATCTGGATTTATTTGGAATGCACTCTCTGTTTCAAATGATCAACCACACCGTAAGTCGGGGAGGAAAAGCACGATTGGCCAATTGGTTGAAAACGCCTCTTGATCCAAAAAAAGCCGCTGAAAAACAACAAGCGTTATTTGAACTTAGTGGAAAAAAAGACTTCCTTTTTATTTTTGAGGCCTTTGGAAAGGCTTTTATGAAGAAAGACAATGCTTCAGATGGAAAGGCAAGATTTTATGCCTGGCTTAAAAATAGTCAACAATGGCATTCATTTTATTACCTCCCTATGGTATTGGGGCCAATTGTGGGCTTAATTGTTCTCTTTGGTGTTTTGTATAGTGTTTTCTCTACCCTATACCTGAGTATATTTATCTTAATTGGAATAGGACTTTTGGGCTTGGTCTTCAAGCCTTTGATGGAAGCCATGAAAGCATTGCCTAATGACAATGACCTAAAGACTTTAGAAGCCTGGGCAAAGCTCCTTGAAAAGGAACAGTTTGAAAACTCTCTTCTATTAAAACACCAAATGCCTGTCAAGCAAAAGGATTTCTTGGCCTCAAAGGCCCTTAAACAATTGGAAAGTCTCACTTTTTTGGTGCAGAACAGGACCAATATGTTGTACCTAATTTTCAATATTCTTTTTTGGATAGATTTTTATGTTTTATACCGATTAAAAAAGTGGAATCAGCTTGCCGGTCAAAACATGAAGGAATGGGAGGAAACCTTTGATACCTGGGAGGCCTTGGTTTCTTTGGGTTCTTTTATGGAAGAAGAGGAACTGTCTACCAAAGTAGTCTGGAAAGATCAATTTACATTTTCAGGAGAAGAGATTAGGCATCCGCTCATAGACCCTAAGACTTGCGTAGCCAATAATTTTAGTTTGAAGGAAAACGAAAAAGTAGTACTGCTTACTGGGTCCAATATGTCTGGTAAAACAACCTTTATGCGGACTCTTGGTATAAATTTAGTCTTGGCAGGAATGGGTGTTTCTCCTTTTGCAAGATCTTTTAGCACTGGCCCGTATTTATTGTATACGAGTATGAGAAATACAGATAGTCTCGGGGAGAGTGTTAGTTCATTTTATGCTGAATTGGCTAGAATTAAAGGTGTATTGGAAAAGGCTGCTGCTGGAGAACCAGTGTTTTACCTTTTGGATGAAATACTGAAAGGAACAAACACCGCAGACAGAGTGCTGGGCAGTGAGGCCTTGATCAGGCAATTGGCGAAAACCCAGGCAAAGGGTATCATATCTACCCACGATATTGAGTTAAGTACTTTAGAAAAGCAGCTGCCCTTTTTGGTAAATTATAGTTTTCACCATGACATACAAAAGGACGAGATTGTTTTTGATTATACTATAAAGAAGGGAGCCTGCCCGAATTTTAATGCCCAAAAATTAATGGAGCTTATGGGCATTAAAATTGAAAACCTATCCTGAAGAAAGTTGTTTGTAGGTTTTGGCATAAAAATTGGTATTATATCTCTAAATATTAAAACCATAATTAATCCAATCAACCATGAGTTCTTTATTGTATATAATCGCAATTATCCTTGTCATCGGATGGATATTAGGTGCCTTTGTGTATAGCGTAGGTGGTCTAATCCATATTTTACTTGTTTTGGCTGTTATAGCCGTATTGTTTCGCCTTATTAGCGGTAGATCTCTTTAGCATGCGCATGTAATTAATACGTAATATTGAGGGTTACCCTATTGGGTAGCCAATTTTTTTTGTCCATGTTTTTCTTAGGAATCTCACATCCAAAAACTAAAGTCTATCTTGGCAAGCAGGAAGAAGCTTTTTCTCGAGTTGCAATTGTCTATTGCTATTGGTAGCAACCCTCTTAATTTTTGCCTAAGGAAAACCGGAATTTGAAAGTTTTAATCTCTCTAATCAGATAAATTTTACTTGCTACTGGAGATCACTGCAACATAATCCCGGATAATCCTTAATTTTGCAATATAAAAACGTAAAATCACCACACTGTGCAGAAAAACTATCAGCAAAAAACCCTTGGTATTTTGGGTGGAGGTCAATTGGGAAGGATGCTTATCCAATCTGCTATCAATTACAACCTTGAGGTTCATATTTTGGATCCCGACCCGAATGCTCCCTGTAAATACCTCAGCAATAAATTTGTAAATGGGGATTTGAAGGATTACGATACTGTTTATGCCTTTGGAAAGGATTGTGATGTAATTTCAATTGAAATAGAACACGTAAATACCGAAGCCCTTTTTCAACTTGAAAAAGAGGGAAAAAAGGTTTTTCCTCAACCGCATATTATAGCCCTTATTCAGGATAAAAGGACCCAAAAGCAATTTTACTTAGACCAGGGAATTCCTACCTCTCCATTTATTTTAACAGAAAATAAGGAGGATGTAAAACAAAATGCTGATTTCTTACCGGCAGTAAATAAACTGGGAAAAGAAGGCTACGATGGAAGAGGCGTACAAATGATGAGAAAAGCCGAGGATATGGAAAAGGCTTTTGATGCGCCTGGTTTATTAGAGAAATTAATTGACTTCGACAAAGAGCTGGCGGTGATAGTATCCAGAAATGAAGCCGGGGAAGTGAAAAGTTTCCCTTCAGTAGAATGTGCCTTTCACCCAGAGCACAACCTGGTTGAGTTTTTGTTTTCTCCTGCCAATATTAGCACCGAAGCTGATACCAAAGCCAGAGAATTGGCAGAGGAAGTTATTCGAAAGCTTGACATGGTAGGTTTGTTGGCTGTGGAGATGTTTTTGACCAAATCTGGTGATTTGCTTGTCAATGAGGTAGCACCCAGACCCCATAATAGTGGCCACCATACCATAGAGGCCAATTTTACTTCTCAATTTGAACAGCACTTAAGGTCGGTAATGGGAATGCCATTGGGCGAGACTGGACTGAGAAGTCCTGCCGCCATGGTTAATTTATTGGGAGAAGATGGGTTTACTGGTGAAGCAATAGTGGAGGGATTGGATGAAGCCATAAAGGAGAAAGGAGTATACCTTCACCTGTATGGTAAAAAGATAACCAAGCCTTTTAGGAAAATGGGGCATGTGACGCTTTTAGCTGAAGATGCTGGCTTATTAAAAGAAAAAGCAGAAAGAATAAAAGAACTAATAAAAATAAAAGCATGAGTGAGATAAGAGTAGGGATCATCATGGGCAGTCAATCAGATCTTAAAGTGATGTCTGAAGCGGCCAAATTTCTAGAAGAGATGAATGTTGCTTACGAACTGACAATAGTTTCGGCACACAGAACACCAGTTCGCATGATCAACTATGCCCATGAAGCTAAAAAAAGAGGCCTGAAAGTTATTATAGCAGGAGCAGGAGGAGCAGCTCATTTGCCAGGAATGGTGGCCTCCCTTACCAGCTTGCCGGTAATCGGTGTACCTGTAAAATCTTCCAACTCCATAGATGGTTGGGACAGTATACTTTCCATATTACAAATGCCTTCAGGAATTCCGGTGGCGACAGTGGCACTAAATGGCGGCAAAAACGCAGGAATACTTGCAACTTCTATCATTGGGGCTTTTGATGAGGAGGTCTCACAAAATCTAGAAAAATTTAAACAGTCGCTTTCTGATAAAGTGGAGGAATCTGCCAAAAAAATAGAAGAACAAGGTTGGAAAAAAATGTTAAACAGTTAAATAGGTTAAAAAAGGCGGTCTCTATTTAAAGAGTCCGCCTTTTTTGTTCGCCAACTTTTAATCCGGATGTTGAAATTGACCCCTCAATTACATTTGAAAACAGCTAAAATCCTATATCTGGTTTGCTGTTTTCTCATGTTAGCCAGAAAACCTTTCTTTTCCTAGTTTTTTTAAATAGCGATTAAAAAGGCAAAACGTCACCGTCATTTTCATCATTAAAAGTGCTTACATCAGGCATTTCATTGTTTTTCGCCGGATCCGGATTAGCATTGGCTGTTCCAGAAGTATTTACTTTCCAAATTTTTACGTCTGTATACCAGCGACTGTTGAATTCCCTGCTTTCAACTTCTATACTTGCAGTCAGTTCTTGTCCTTGTTGAATATTAAACTGATCTATTTTGTCTCCCCAGACTGTTAGACAAACTTTTTTTGGATATTGACCTCCTGTTTCCAGAATATAGTCTCTTTTTTTCCAAGTGCCGTTTCTACCGTTTCCTGATTGTTCCTCAAGGGCTTGTATGATTTTTCCTGATATTTCCATTTTTTAACTTTTTTGATGAAAAAACGAAGGTAATTAAAACCTGTTGTATTTTAAAACTAGGAAGAAACGCCTTTAGCAAATACTATTCGTAAATTCAGCACGTAATGAACTGTCTCTAGCATATTTTGGGTTTATAGAAGTTTTTTTTCTAAAGGCTATTTCCAACTTAGGAAATAAGTCAAACCACAGATATCATTTGACCCTAAACTTTGAATAAATTCTAAATCCTTATGAAAATGTTATTTTTTGACAGCCCTATGTAGTAATTTGATTTTTTTGTACTGAATAATTTTTCATTAACTACAAGTAAAAGATAGCATTTTAGTAAAGGATTAAATTCACTTTTTTCAATTAAAGGTTTATTATTTCAATTTAAATAAATGAAGACACTTAAAAAGATTATATATAGTATGATAGCACTACTGATAGGAACAATTGCGCTACTCCTAATAGGAGGATTTTTGTTCCTACATTTTAGTCCTGAGTTTGGAGGTAAGGCCAGCGAAAAGCAAAGATTACTATACGCCAAATCCGACCACTTTGAAAAAGGAAAGTTTGTCAATAACGGTAATATAAATATGGACATGAGTGGTGGAGATATGCTCAAAGCCATTGCAGGGATGGTAAAACCTATTCCTCATTCAGTTCCTGATGAAAACATTGAAACGCTTAAAATAGATTCTTTAGATATTGTACAATATGGGCCAAAAACCAGGTTAATATGGTTTGGTCATTCAGCGTTTCTTTTGCAGATAAGCAATAAAATCATCCTTATAGACCCGATGTTCGGAAATGTACCTGCTCCTCATCCGATGCTTGGAACCAAGCGGTTTAGCAATGAACTTCCAATTGAGATTGAGAAGATACCTTCGATTGATGCAGTTTTCATTACACATGATCACTATGACCATCTGGATTATGGCTCCATACAAAAGCTGAAAGACAAAGTAAAAACCTTCTATACCCCTTTGGGGGTAGGGGCACATTTAGAGGCTTGGGGAGTTGATAAGGCAGCTATTGTGGAATTGGATTGGTGGCAGGAGGTGGATTTTGAGGATTTGACCATTCGCTGTACCCCTGCTCAGCACTTTTCTGGAAGGGGTATTTCCGACAGGGCCCAAACCTTATGGTGTTCGTGGATCATTCAATCTCCAACCGAAAATCTATTCTTTAGTGGGGACAGTGGGTATGCGCCTCATTTCAAGGAAATTGGAGAAAAATATGGGCCTTTTGATCTTGCCTTGATGGAATGTGGGCAATACAATGAATTATGGCCAACAGTACATATGTTTCCTGAAGAAACGGCCATGGCTGGGGTAGATGTTAATGCAAAAACAATAATGCCGATTCACTGGGGAGCTTTTAAATTGTCTCGTCACACTTGGACAGACCCAGTGGAGCGAGTTACTCAGAAAGCCGCGGAACTGGGGATAGGTTTAATTACGCCTAGAATTGGTGAACCGATAGTGTTGGATAGTCTAGTCATGTCTGAACCCAACTGGTGGAAACAGTAGATTGGTTTGAAGTGCTTTTCTTGTAGCCCTTTTTTACTTCCAGTAGGGGATTTAATGGCAAAATAGCATTTCTAATTCTTGCAGAAATCACTTCAAAATCGGTCTTCAACATTCATGATTTTCCTGTAGATGCAGCCTGTACAATGTTCTCTAAAAGAAATAATTTGTACCTTTGAATTCAAGATTCTAATAGGTTATTTTTAATTTGCAAACATGAGAGGATCCAAAAGGGGAAGTGTTTTTTTTAAATTGAAGGCACAATTCAATAAATGGGCCAGTAAATAAACCAAGAAGGCAAGCTTTCGTGTACTATGACAGACTATTCCTCATTTAAGCATCCAATTACGCATACTGAAGACATTAGAACAGTTTCTGAAATTGCTTCTAAAGAACCAGTTTATAACCAATACTATATTTTGCCACAAGATTGTGAGAATCGGGATCAAATTGGCAAGGTTAATTTTTTGTGGAGCCATCAAAAATTTTTCAACAGAAGGTGGGGAATTTCCATCGATGATTCTTCTTACACTTTTGAGATTAGCGCTGGAAATTCCGGCAATGCCTTTTCTATTTCTACTGAAGGTGAACTGACAATAGATAAAGCTTCTCTTTTTATAGCAACCAGATACCTTACTGTAAGGGTAAAATTATTTGAAAACTACTTTGAGGAGACGATCTGCAAGGTTTATAGAATACCAGTTAAAAATTGTGTTTATTTTGACTATGAAGTAAATGGTAAGGGAGAGGGTACGAGAAAGAACCCATACAAGAGATGGAAGGATCATTTTTATGGGAGTGCACCTGCAATTGCTACGGGAAAGTCAGGTAATTTTTATCTGTGGAAAAGAGGGCAACGAATAGAAGATTGGACCAAGGTACAAAACCCACTGATTAAAGGAGAAAGACCAGGATATATTACATTAGGAGCATGGGGTAAAGGATCCCGGCCAATCATTGACGGGAGTAATAATAAAAATTCTGAGCGATTTTGTGATGTAGGCGATGCAAGGTTGAACGGTACATCAGTAACAGTGGCCACTAACCCGGACGGGGTTGCACACAATATCTGTATCATGGATATTGAAACTGATTTTGACGGAGAGGGTCGGTGGTATCCTTATCAGGTTGGAATGTACGGTAAAGGCAACCGATTTATCCGGTTGAAATGTAGTACAGTGCTTGAGTGGGAGGATGGTTTTTTCTGGGTCAAAAATCACCCAGGAGCAGAAGGGTCGGGTTTACTAGAGGCACTGTTTCAGGATATTGAAACTTATGACAGCAAATACAGGGCGATAAAATTTGAAGGGGGAGCTATAAAAGGTCGAAATTTTCGATGCTATACCTCCGTAATTGATTCGGAAACCCCTTTGTCTGCTGCTAATGCTCCCTTTGTGGATCTAAAGTATGCTGACCTCCAGTGTGGTGATAATAAAAGAAGCCTGGGTATACAAGTAAGAGCGGAAGCACATACCTATGAGTGGTTTTACCTGAAAGGATATCAGGATGCCATGAATCCCTTTAGGCATGTTGCCCATAATGGGTTAGATGAAAGTTTTGGGATTAAAAATTCTGGTTATCAACATATCTTGATAGATGGATGTACCCGGTTTATATGTCAATCGGTCAATAATGGACCTACCGATAAAAAACCGATAGGTATTTACTTTAAAAACATTGATGTGATGAATTCATCTGGTGCCAGTGGAGGCCTCACCATCGCTCAGGATGCAGCAGACACCCTCATAGAAATGTGTAACCTTGGTGATTCGCCCGGAATAGTGGTTTTCCCTGATACCTCTAGTACGGTGATAAGGAACTGTACAGTTCCAGGCAAAATAGATAGAAGGGCAGCTACTACTATTATTAATACCGTATATGGCAGATTGATGGGTGCGGGCGGTGGAGAAATAATTACTTCTGTAAGTCCTTTAAAGCCTTCTTTTTTTGTGGATATGGTTGGTGGAAATTACCGACCAGCTCCTGGGTCACCTTTAATCGGTGCTGCTACAGAATTGAACCAAGCCCATGACCTTGAGGGAAATGAAATGCGTAATTTTCCCACCATAGGCTGTTATGAACTCGCTCCTGACCCTGATCTGGAGCAGTGAAGACAGGCAAATTAGTTATTGGTGATTTTGAACCAATTTCATTTTCCCACTTTATTTGTTCTCAATGGGTGTGCAAATTTCAATTAGAATACCATTAATGTCTCTTACATAGCCAACCTTTTGCCCCCAAGGCTTTTCTTTGATGCTTTCAAATTCTCTGGCTCCTGCATCAATGGCCCTTTTAAAGTCCTCTGCTATGTTTTCGGATACAAAGGCCATTTCCATCCCAACCGGCTTTTCACTTTTGATCATAGGATTAAAAACCCCACTAAAATTAGAATTGCCCATTGCTATGGAGGCAAAGGATATAGTGGTTCCTCCGGAGATCAGTTCACCAAGACTATGTAAAATTGCTTTATTGGAGGCTCTGGTTACCTACGGTTAAGTTAGATTTTATTCTTTTAAATACCAAAATTTAAAAATGAAGCCAATTGAATCAATCTGCTGAGTATTAAAATAATTTAATACCCAGTAAATTTGTTAAAATCAACTGGTTGGGGTGAAAAATTCTTTTCTATGGCGTTCAGGTAAGCGATCGAAATCTTCTTTTTATTTAACCTTCTTTTACTATATTTATAACTTAAAATATTATTATGTGGAAAGTTTTTCGAAGCGCACTACCATTTCTTTTACTATTGTGTGGCATAACTTGGGTTTCTTTTGGGCAGACAGATAGTTTGTCACAATATAATGACTCAATTAATAATGCGAATTTACTCGAATATAATAAAAGGCTTGCGGAGGTTGAAATGGAGAGAGTAGCTGATTCTCTGAAAAAAGCGGAGCTGGAGGCTCAACTCTTGGCCCTTAAAACTACAGATAATCTTCAAAAAACAGATTTGATCAATCAACTTGAAACGATCAAAGAAAATGATAAAAAGAGGCTTGCTGATAAAATTGCACAAATTGACTCCTTAAGAAATACTGACAAAGGATATCCTGTTTTAGGATTAAAAAATGACACCTTATTTCTTATTCATGCAAAAATGGGCGCTGCGTCACCTAAAGAAAGGGCAGTAAGTATAACCAATAAGATAAATCAACTTTATGAAGATGATTTTTTAGTCAGTGATTCTATTCAGGTATTAAAGGCAGAGGACACTTATGACATCGTTTATAAAGACTTGATCATTACAAGTATTTCGGAGAATGACGCCCTTTGGTATGGAAAAAGCAAGGAGGAACTTGCGGAGAATTTTCAGCAAATAATAAAACTTGCTATAGTTGAAGCGAAAAATGATAACAGTTGGTTAAAGTTGCTTTCAAGGATAGGTTTAGCGGCTTTTGTAATTCTTATTGCCTGGGTTTTCATTGGACTCATCAGCAAAGGTTATGCGAAACTGATATTAAATTTTGACACCAATAAGGAAAAATGGTTAAAGGATTTATCCTATAAGGATTATATCTTCCTTAAGGTGGACCAGGAAACCCAGATACTGTTTTTTTTGATTAAGGTTTTGCGATGGTTTGTTTACTTCCTTTTGCTTTACATTACTTTGCCCATCATTTTCAGCATTTTTCCGTTTTCTCGCGATTGGGCCAACGCGCTGTTTTATCTCATTTGGTCGCCTTTCAAAGGACTTTTGGTTTCTATTTGGAGTTACCTGCCCAAACTTTTCAACATTCTGGTGATCTACTATGTAATGAAGTATGTGATAAAGTTTGTGAAGTATATCTTTCAGGAAATTGAGGCAGAGAAACTTGTATTATCGGATTTTCATGCCGATTGGGCCATGCCTACATTCAGCATTGTCCAATTCCTATTGTACGCCTTTATGTTTGTTCTAATTTTCCCTTATTTACCGGGATCGGAGTCAATTATTTTTAAAGGAGTTTCTGTATTCGTAGGCGTTTTATTTTCTTTAGGTTCATCTTCCGCCATCGCCAATATGGTGGCTGGTTTGGTGATCACCTATATGCGGCCATTCAAAATTGGAGACCGTATTAAAATTGACAGTGTTACTGGGGATATAATTGAAAAAACCTTACTGGTGACCCGCGTGAGAACGATAAAGAATGAAGTTATCACTATTCCAAACTCCTCAGTGCTTACAGAAAACACGACAAATTACAGTATTGAGGCAAAAGATAAAGGCTTAATCGTTCATACTACAGTTACGATCGGATATGATGTTCCCTGGCCAAAAGTCCATAAGGTCTTGATTGAAGCAGCCACCAGGACAGACATGATAATGGACGAACCGAAACCCTATGTTTTACAGACTAGCCTGGAAGATTTTTATGTTGCCTACCAGATCAATGCCTACACACGTGAGGCGAGTAAACAGTCCTTTATTTATTCTAGTTTGCACCAACATATCCAGGATGTCTGTAATGAAAGTGACATCGAAATTTTATCCCCACATTACCGGGCAGCAAGGGACGGAAACATGACTACCATTCCATCTGACTATCTATCCAAAGACTACAAAGCTCCTAGTTTTAATGTTAAGGTTGATAAAGGGAAGAATGAGCATTAAATAATCCGGCATAGCAATTGGAATATCTCTTCGTTACAAAAAAAATCACTTAGCCCAGCTATGCTCCAATTTTTGCGCCTTGACCTATCCAAATTTCTATTGCCTAAAACATTGACCCGACCCTAGCATCGCTATGGTGATACGGAAATGGCAACGATTGATTGATTTTGAAGTGAGCCAACCACGTAATAGAATGGCTAGAGCCTATTTTGGGTTAGACTTTTTATTTTAGAAAGCTTTCCTCAAACCTTTCAAAATGGCATGTATAGCCGTTTGGATATATTTTTAGGTAGTCTTGGTGCTCTGGCTCTGCCTCCCAGAATTTGCCAATAGGTTCCAAAGTTGTCGCTACTTTTCCCTCCCATTTATTCGATGCATTGACAATTTCAATTACCTCTTCGGCGACGGTTTTCTCTTCTTCATTTTGGATGAAAATAGCTGATCGATAACTTGAGCCTATGTCATTGCCTTGACGGTCTATCGTAGTAGGATTATGGATTCGGAAAAAATAGTCTAATATATTTCTAAACGAGATTTCATTGGGATCATAAGTAATTTCTATTCCTTCTGCATGTCCAGGATGATTTCTGTAGGATGGGTTTTGATTTTCTCCTCCGATGTATCCCACTTCTGTATCCTTAACGCCTTTTTGAGTACGGAAAAGGTCTTCCATTCCCCAAAAACAGCCACCAGCTAGATATGCTTTTTTTAAATCTTCCATATGCTCTCTTTAATTAATGATTAATAATATTTTTCCATTTTTCACTGCCCAAGACTACTGCTTTTATATAAGGACAGTAAGCTGTGGCTGTAAGGCCTTCTTTTTCTATTTGTTCTAAGGTTTTAAGAACCAATGTTTCCCCTATGCCGTGCCCCCTTAGTGATTCTGGAACTTCAGAGTGAATTAAGTCCAAGTGATCGTTTTTCCTTTTATACAAAATGAAAGCAGTGAGTCCATTTTCTAATTCAAGCTCAAAACGTTTTTTTTCGGGTTTATGTTTTATTTTTTCATTCATCTTTCATCTCAGTTTTTATTGTTGAAGATTGTTGCAAGGTTCTGTGAACGGGACATTTTGATGCAATGTCTCTCAAGCGTTCTCTTTGGCCTTCATCCAAATTGCCAATAAACGACAGAGATTTGGAAAAAACATCCTTGCTTTCTCCATCAACTATTTCTTTATTATGGTTTACATAAGCATATACTTCTTGTAAGTCCCATTTCTTTCGTTCTGCATAGAGTTTGATGGTCATTGCTGTACACGCCGACAGACCTGCAGATACCAATTCAAAAGGTGACATTCCAAAATCAAACCCTCCCACACTTTTTGGTTCATCGGCTATGATACCATGATTTTTAGTATTAATGAAAGTTGTGAAATTGTTTTCTAACAAATTTAAATGTGCCACTAACTGATGATTGTTAGGGTTTGGTGTTTCAAATGGACTAAGGTCGATATATCGAGAAGCCCATGAGGCTATAATGTCACCAACATATATGCTATCCTCCTTTTTAGTAAGAAGATGGTCGGCATTGTCTAGAGAAACAAAGCTTTTTGGATGCTTAGCGTTGTGGTATATTTCATGTGCATTGTTGATCCCCACGATTTCATCAATAGGCGAATGCATTACCAAAATCGGCTTTCTAAGCTTTTTAATGGTTTCGGGCAAATTGTGTTGTTTGAATCCATTGACAAATTCACCACTAATCTTAAATGGTCTACCACCGATCACTACCTTAGCCTCTTCATCTACTCCCAAATCTTTCCCCTGTTCTTCATATTGTTTAGTGACGTGTTGCACATCAGCAGGCGTTCCTATGGTAACTATTGCCTGTATATTGTCGAGTTTTGATGCGGCTACAATAGCGGCAGCACCACCGAGTGAATGACCGATCATTAGTGTTGGGGACTGATAATGCTGCGTGATGTATTTGTTCACCACTAGTAAATCTTCAACATTGGCCTCAAAGTGGCTATCTGCAAAGTTTCCTCCACTTTTGCCCAATCCTGTAAAGTCGAAGCGTACTACGGCAATTCCTTTGTTGTTGAGTGCCTGGCTAATGTTCCTAACCGCATTGAGCTGACTCGTGCAGGTAAAACAATGTGCAAATAAAGCAAATTGTTTCGGTTTTTGATGGTTAGGGAAATCGATGGATGTTGCCAACTCATTTCCTTTGTCATTTATGATTTTAATTCTATCGGTATTCATTTATTGTGGTTTTAAAAATCCAATGTCAGCTTATGTACTGATATCAAGGTCTTCACAGATTATATAATTATGGCAATCCATTCATTGTGTTTCACGTAATTCCCGTGCCTTTGTCTCATATTTCCCAATATTTCTGTGGTTTGGCTACTAATATCCAAACCGGAATTAAACTTTAGGTTTCTATTTTGTTCTTAACACTACAGATCTAATTATGTTTGAGAACTTTAAGTTAGGTTGAAATACCCTAGGTGTTGGCATAATTTCCTATTGATATTGTAAACGGGAAATAGGGAACGCCTATTCTATTGCTTTGATTGACTATAGAAGTAATCTAATATTTTTGATAACGTAATAATCGTTGAAGATATCTCATTGTATCTTAGGTAAATGCATGTTTATAAGAAAAGTCCATATAAAGGATGTGGACTACTGGGAAAATTATTAGTTATAAACTATGATTTTATTGGAACATAATATAACTGTAGACTAATTTAAACTTCAATATTATGAACCTTATCTCGTTTTTTCCAATACTTATGATCATTTATTGGGCGGTAATAATCGGCGTCTTTTATTTGATTTATTCCTGGGTTAATACATTTATTTCTCTAAAAAAAGAGCAGAATGACTTCCTACGAGAAATAGTAAGGAAAATGGATAAAAATTAATAGATCAAGGTTATGTATAGTGGCTTAGCTAATAGGCTTTCTTGAATGTTGTCTGAGTGATTTTTTTTCCTAATTGATTCATCTTTTAGAACCAATAGAATGTTCAAAAAAAACAGGCAATCCAATTCGGATTGCCTGTTTTTTCATTTATGAGATTTTATTTGCAACTTACTTAGTTATGTGTTTCTTCATAAGAATAGAAAGACTGGTCTCTTCTAGCAAGAGAGGATTCGCCTTGCAAGAATTTATCCACTTCCACAGCACATTCGCGCCCTTCGGCAATGGCCCAGACGACTAAAGACTGACCTCTTCTCATATCACCTGCGAGAAATACCTTAGGAACTGAACTGTGGTATTTTTTGGCCTTTGGAAGACCATTTTCCAGTAGTTCTACATCGAATGCTTCCAACAATCCGGATCTTGGTCCTAAATAGCCTATGGCTAAGAATGCTAGGTCACAAGGAAGTGTTTTTTCCGTGCCTTTGATTTCGAAAAACTGCATCCTGCCGTTTTCTTCTTTCCATTCTGTATCTACCACAGTAAGTCCTGTAACAGTACCATTTTCGTCTTTTGTAAATTCTTTGGTAAGCACAGACCATACCCTATCTGCTCCCTCGTCATGAGAACTTGATGTTCTCAAGGTCATTGGCCATTCTGGCCATGGGTTAAGCGTATTTCTAGCCTGTGGTGGTTTAGGCAATAGTTCCAGCTGGGTAATTGACGCTGCACCATGTCGATTAGAAGTACCAATACAATCACTTCCTGTATCTCCTCCTCCTATAACAATCACATGTTTTCCTTTAGCATGGATTGGAGTGCTTTCCAATTCACCTGAATTCACTTGATTTTGTTTGCCGAGAAATTCCATTGCGAAATGAACGCCTTTGGCATCTCGGTTATTTATTTTCAAATCTCTTGGGTGCTGGGCACCTGTAGAAAGTACAACGGCATCGAAATTATGCAAAATACTTTCAGCTTTGATATTAAAGCCTACTTCAGTATTCTTGCTGAAGATCACTCCCTCTGCGTTCATGATATCTACCCTGCGATCGATCACCCACTTCTCCAGTTTAAAGTCAGGAATTCCGTATCTTAGTAATCCGCCTACTTCTTTGTCTTTTTCAAACACGGTTACCTCGTGGCCAGCCTGATTTATTTGATCAGCTGCTGCGAGCCCCGCAGGACCAGAGCCTATGACTGCCACTTTTTTACCCGTTCTTTCTGTAGGGATGTTTGGCTTTACGAGATTTAACTCATAAGCCTTTTCAGCAATGCTCTTTTCAATCAATTCGATAGCTACTGGATCTTTGTTTATACCCAATACACAACTTGTTTCACATGGTGCCGGACAGATCCTTCCTGTAAACTCAGGGAAATTGTTCGTTCCACGGAGTATTTGAAATGCCAGTTCCCATTCATTTTGGTAGACGGCATCATTAAAGCCCGGAATGTCGTTGCCTAGAGGACAACCACTGTGACAAAAAGGGACACCACAATCCATGCACCTTGCAGCTTGATGATTGAGTACTTTGGGATCCAAAGGCTTATATATTTCCTTGTAATCCTTTTTCCTTTCTTCAGGTGATCTGGATCCAGGTAGTTGTCTTTTAAATTTTAAGAAACCTTCTTTATCCGTCATTTTATACTAATGTTTTAGAATTTTCTAACGCTCTTTTTCTCAATACTTCTTTGTAATCCTTTGGAATTACCTTAATAAACCGTTCTTTGCCGGCTTCCCATTCTTCTAATAGTCTAGTCCCAATATTGCTGGAGGTAAGCTCTACATGATTCGATAGAGAGGTTTTGATAGTTGCATAATCATCCTCATTCAAGGGATCAATGTCTACCATTTCTTTATTGATATTGCCCTGGTTCTCTTTAAAGATATAGGCTATTCCACCACTCATACCGGCAGCAAAGTTTCTACCAATTTCACCAAGAATGATTACCAAGCCACCTGTCATGTATTCACAACCGTGGTCGCCGATACCTTCCACTACTGCCTCTATTCCTGAGTTTCTTACACAAAATCGTTCTCCAGCCTTTCCTTTTATAAACGACTGACCAGAAGTGGCACCGTAAAACGCCACATTACCGATAATGATATTGTCTTCTGCGACAAAGTTGGCATTTCGATTTGGGTAAACAATTAATTTACCACCTGAGAGTCCTTTACCAAAGTAATCATTGGCTTCACCTTCTAGTTCAAAGGTGATACCTTTGGCCAAAAAGCCGCCGAAAGTCTGCCCGGCAGACCCCTGAAATTTAAAGTGTATGGTATTGTCTGGCAATCCAGGACTCCCAAAGAATTTAGAGACTTCATTTGAAAGCATGGCTCCGACTGATCGGTCCACATTGATGATGTCAAAAGTTCCGGTCACTTTATTTGCTTGCTCCAGTGCTGGAGTAGCGACTTCAATAAGTTTTCTGTCAAGTACTTTTTTCAGTCTGAAATCCTGATCAATTTGCTTATGAATTCCTACATGGTCCGGAACTTCCACTTTATGGAAAATTGGGCTCAAATCTAATTTATCCCATTTCCAATGGTTCATTTGGCCATTGGCTTCTTTTAGAATATTGCTTTGACCAACCATTTCATTAACTGTCCTAAAACCTAAGGAAGCCATAATTTCCCTAAGGTCTTGCGCTAGGAAAGTAAAGAAATTCACTACATGATCCGGATTACCCGTAAATAATTTTCTTAATTCAGGGTTTTGGGTAGCTATACCAACCGGACAAGTGTTCAGGTGGCACTTTCTCATCATTATACATCCTTCTACTACCAATGCACCAGTTGAAATACCCCATTCTTCAGCACCTAAAAGTACTGCTATTGCCAAATCTCTTCCTGTTCTGAGCTGCCCGTCTGTTTGTAAGGTTATTCTGCTTCTGAGGTTATTTTTAACCAAGGTTTGGTGTGCTTCTGATAAGCCTAACTCCCATGGCAATCCTGCATGTCGGATAGAACTAAGAGGCGAAGCTCCAGTACCACCGTCCGCTCCTGATATCAGGATCACGTCAGATTGAGCTTTAGCTACCCCTGCAGCTACAGTGCCTACACCGGCCTGGGATACTAGTTTTACATTAATTCTTGCCTTTCTATTGGCATTTTTGAGGTCATAGATTAACTGGGCCAAATCCTCAATCGAATAGATATCGTGGTGAGGTGGAGGTGAAATCAAACCTACGCCTGGTGTGGAATGTCTAACTCTACCTATCCAATCATCTACTTTATGACCTGGAAGCTGACCACCTTCTCCTGGCTTCGCTCCCTGTGCCATCTTAATCTGTATTTCATCGGCATTGGTTAGGTAATTACTCGTTACCCCGAACCTACCGGAAGCCACCTGCTTTATAGCAGATCTTTGCCAGTCACCATTTTCTTTTTTCCCATACCTTATTTCGTCTTCACCACCTTCACCAGTATTACTTTTTGCCCCAATGCGATTCATAGCAATGGCCAAAGTGCTGTGCGCCTCGTGAGATATCGATCCAAAAGACATAGCTCCTGTCGCAAATCGTTTCAGTATGGTCTCTACTGGTTCAACTTCATCTATCGGAACGGCTATCCTCTTTTTGAATTCCAACAATCCTCTCAATGTCATTGCATCTCTGGTCTGATCATTGATCTTTTGTGCAAACTTTTTGTACAATTTATAATCTCCCAGCTGGGTGGATTTCTGTAATAGATGGATGGTCTCTGGGTTGAAAAGGTGCTTTTCGCCTCTTCGCTTCCACTGATAGATTCCTCCAGCTTCCAGTAAGTGGCTATTGGTTTTGTAGGCGGTGTGGTGTCTTACAAGAACCTCATCGGCCAGTTCATCAAATGAAACACCACTTATCCTGCTGACCGTGCCTTTAAAGCACCTGTCTATTACTTCAGCACCAAGGCCAATGGCTTCAAATATCTGTGCACTCTGGTAAGACTGAAGCGTACTGATACCCATCTTGGAAAGTACCTTAAGTAATCCTTTACCAATCGCTTCTTTATAGTTCTCAAATAATTTCTTTTGAGAAATCTTTTTGCTCAACATGTCATTGTCATTGAGCGAAATAAGTGTTTCTAAAGCCAGGTAAGGATTGATGGCGCTTGCACCATAACCAATAGCTGTGGCAAAGTGATGGGTTTCCCGAATATCACCTGCTTCTACAACCAGCCCTGCCTTTGTACGCAATTTTTGATTCACCAAGTGATGGTGAACTGCTCCTACTGCCAATAATGATGGAATAGGTGCGGTATCCTTTTGAGAATTTCTATCAGAGATTATAATGATGTTTTTTCCCTCTCCAATTGCATCTTCTGCTGCTTGACATAATTTATTTAAGGCCTCCAATAAACGACCAGGCTTGCCATCCGCTTCAAAATGTGCATTTAAAGTGCCTGAATGGTAGCCTTTATCCTCAAGGTTCCTTAATTTTTCAAGGTCTTCATTAAGCAATACTGGTTGAGAAATATGAACTTGACGGGTGTGTTTGGCACTTTCCTCAAGTATATTAAAGCTTTCACCAATTCTGGTAAACAAAGACATTACTAAACGCTCCCTTATTGGGTCAATAGGAGGATTACTTACCTGAGCAAACAATTGCTTAAAGTAGTTGGATATATGCTGACTTTGTTTGGAAAGAACGGCCAAAGGAGTATCGGCACCCATGGATCCTATAGGCTCGTAAGCCGTATCTCCCATTGGTAACAAAATTACTTTTAAGTCCTCCTGGCTGTAACCAAAAATGGTTTGTTTTTTCTTGATGTTATCCGTGCTGTAAGGAAAAGAAAGTTCCGTAGGAGCAGGTATCATTCTTAATTTAAGCCTTTCTTTTTTGATCCAGGAATCATAAGGCTTCCTATTGACTACTTCATTCTTAACTTCTTCATCGAAGAATATTTTTCCTTTCGATAGGTCAGCTAATAACATTCTTCCAGGGCTGATACGTCCCTTTTCTATTATGGTGGACTCTCTAATAGGTAAGGCACCAGCTTCAGAAGAAAGAATCAAGCGATCATCAGAAGTTATAAAGTACCTCAATGGGCGAAGACCATTTCTATCCAATGTTGCGCCTAATGACTTGCCATCAGTAAACAATAATGCTGCTGGACCATCCCAAGGCTCTACCAATGAGGCATGGAATTTATAGAAAGCCTTCTTCTTTTTATCCATTTTCTTATTGTCCTGCCAAGCTTCAGGAACAAGCATCATAAGGACGTGAGGAAGACTTCGACCACTTAGCGCAAGTAACTCTACCATTGAATCTAGATTTGCAGAATCTGAATTTTTGGAGTTGGTAATCGGCAGAAGCATTTGAAGCTCTTCATCAGTAAAATGAATGGATTTCATCAATGTCTCCTTGGAACGCATCTTATTCAGATTTCCCCTGATGGTATTGATTTCCCCATTGTGTGATAAAAATCGGAAAGGCTGTGCCAGTCTCCAGTTGGGAAAGGTGTTCGTAGAGAATCTGGAGTGAATTAAAGCAATGGCCGATTTAAGCTTGTTGTTTTGCAAATCTTTGTAAAAGGTCAAAACCTGATCAGTTCGGAGTTGTCCTTTATAGATTAGTGTTTGACTACTAAAACTGGCAAAATAAAAGGCACTATTTACTCCAGGTATGGTGGAGTTGAGAATACGTGATGAATAATTTCTGAGTACAAAGAGTTTCCTTTCCAATTCAATACCCGAAAGATTGTCTTTGTGCTGAACAAAAACTTGCTCAATATTGGGCATTACTTCTAAAGCACCTGAACCGGGCACAGTATCATCCGTGGGTACAGCTCTGTATCCGATGAGCTTAAAGCCCAATTCATTGATTATCTTATTTAAGTTTGATTTGCATTTTTTGTATAGTTGATTGTTGTTTGGGAAAAATACCATACCAACACCATAAAATCCTTCCTCTGGTAATCCAAAACCTAACCTTTGAGTAACCTCTTTCAGGAATGTATGGGGCAATTGTATCAGAATACCAGCACCGTCACCTGTCTTTGGGTCGCTGCCTCGTCCTCCTCTATGCTCCATATTGCTAAGCATAAGCAAAGCATCACTTATAGTTTCGTGGCTTTTAAGGCCTTTCACATTAACAACTGACCCGATTCCGCAGGCATCATGCTCAAACTGTGAACGATATAAACCTTGATTCATTCTGTTAAATTTAATTGTATTTGGTATTGAACTCACTTTGAAAAATTCACAATAAATTTTTCAATTATTAAATTCTAGACAATAAAGATAAAACAAAAATGAAAGAATAGCTGAATAAGTACTAAAAAATTATAATTAAGTCAATGCAGGACCACCTTAAAATCCTTACTGGAAAAATATAAAATTTTGCGAAAGTATATTGTTTCAGTTTAAAGCATAACTTGATTTGAGAAAGACAGCCCCTTGGATTACACTTATAAGCCTAAAATTGCCAATTTTAAAATTACGAAAAAAAAAGAAAAAATAAGCACTAACTTCTAAAAATTAAATTCAATCTTCTAATTTAGGTGATTAACCGTATTTTAAATTCAATCAAATTGATCAGGGACATTTTTATCTATTGGACCATCTAAAAAGACTTTTACTTTCTTTATTTTTCTGGTGTCCACTGCCATTATGGTAAACTCAAAATTATCGAACTTAATTTTGGTGCCATTTTTAGGAAGGTTGGAATTTAACTCAAGTAACAAACCGCCTAGAGATTCACTTTCACCTTTTACTTCATCAAATAATTGAATATCCAAATCCAGCTTTTTACAAAAATCATTCAGGGATATTTTTCCTTCGAAAAGAAAGGTTTTATTATCCAGTTTTTTGAATAAGTATTCCTCTATCTCGTCAAATTCATCATTGATGTCTCCTATGATTTCTTCTATAAGGTCCTCCAAAGTAACCAAGCCTGATGTGCCTCCATACTCATCTACTACAATGGCCATATGAACCCTTTTATTTTTGAAGTCCTTTAGCAAGTCAGCCAATTTCTTGTTTTCAGGAATAAAATACCCTTTTCGGATCAATTCTTTCCAATTAAAATATTCATCCTTTTCAATATGATCCAAAAGGTCTTTTATATATAGAATACCTTTGATTTGATCTATTGTGCCTTCATAAACTGGGATCCGTGAGTACCCGCTTTTATTGATTTTGTCCATCAGCTCATGGAAATCCATGTCCACATCCACGGCTGTAAGGTCCATTCTTGACCGCATTACCTGCTTTACAGACAGGGTGCCAAAATTTACTATTCCTTTAAGGATGTCACGCTCGTTATTACTCGTGTCTACAGAAGTTATCTCTAAGGCATGGTGCAATTCATTTACAGACAAAGAATAACCTTTTTTCTCGATACGTTTTTCGATAACATCACTGATGGCCATCAGTAAATAGGACACAGGACCTAGAATTACATAGAAGAAATATAGAAAGCCTGCGGTCAGTTTTGAAAAACTAACACTGGCTGCATTGGCATATACCTTGGGAACAATCTCTCCGATAAATACGATGGAGAATGTAACACCTATGGTCTGGAAAAGGATGATTACAATTCCTGTGGCGTCAGTACCGAATAAACTCCATGTGAAGAAGGTGGTAAGGGTAACAATACTGATATTGATAAGGTTATTAAGAATCAATATTGTGCTCAATAATTTTTGAGGATTCTCTATCAGGGTAATAATTTTACCTGACTTCGTATCCGAAGCTACCCTGATTTCTTCTATATCCTCATGATTCAGAGAAAAAAATGCTACTTCTGAACCGGAAACTAAAGCTGATACAATCAATAATACAATAAATAACACCGCATTACCCACCAAATAAGCCGGTGATATAGCTATGACATCTGTGAGGAGCAGCAAACTCGAATAGGGGTCGTCCATTAATTTATGAATATAATTTTATGCAAAACTAATAATTTTACCGAATTCCATTACAATTAAAATGGTAAATCATCTGCTTCATTGTCATCACCATCATATGCTTGCGCAGAAGGCGTGTTCATATTTGTGTTTTGAGCAGGTGTTCCCTGGCTTCCACCTGGAGCATTGTCCTGTCCGCTACTCTTTCCTCCGAGCATGGTGAAACTCTGTACCCTTATCTTGGTTCTTTTACGATTATTGCCCTGATCATCCTGCCAAGTGTCAGATTTAATTTTCCCCTCGACATATATTTGGCTGCCTTTTTTCAAGTATTGTTCGGCCACCTTTGCCTGTCCATCCCACAGTTCCAAGTCATGCCATTCTGTGTTTTCAACACGGTTTCCAGAGCGGTCTTTGTAGGATTCTGTGGTGGCTAGTCTAAGATTTGCTACTACTTTATCTCCTTCCAAGTGCTTCACTTCGGGATCTGCACCTAGATTTCCCAATAAAATTACTTTATTAACTCCTGCCATTACTAGATTTTTAAGGTTTTTAAAAAAGCTGATTAAATATAAACAATTAATATTATTGATTCAAGTACCTGACAATCAATTTGGGTTTGCCAAGTGATTCCAGCACCCCATCATTTACAAGATCATAACCATTTGCTGTAGCCCATTTCTCAAGAGCCGCTTTGTGCGTTGCTTTCAATTTTATGTTTACAAAGGAAGCAAAAATTCTTTGATGTGTGAGTAGGTGTTTGTAGGGTTTTTCAGAACTTACACTGTAATGAGGGTCCATACAATGGAGTTCTGTGGGTAAATTAAGTTTATCAGGCTCAATATTTACAATATGATCTAATAAAGTGTATTCCTCTAATGGGAAGTCTATCAACCCTTGCCATATGTCTTTTTCCTTCCGCTTTCTGACAACGGTGTAATCGCCAGTATGAATGTGAAAGTATAAAAAATACCTCGATTTTATTTTTACTTTTTTTTTGTTGACCGGAAGAGTATTCACAACATCATATTTTAGGGCATAGCATCCGGTGCTAATTGGACATTCATTGCAATCTGGTTTTTTTGGAACACATTGCAGCGCTCCAAATTCCATGATTGCCTGATTATATTGGTCAGGCGTTTCTTTAGAAATAAGCTTATTGGCTAGTTTTTCAAACTCCTTTTTTCCTTTGGGGGACGAAATATCCATATCTAGACCAAAATACCGTGCCAAAACCCGGAAAACATTGCCATCAAGGACTGCCACAGGTTCTTTAAAGGCAAAGGAGGCTATAGCTGCAGCGGTGTAGGGCCCTACACCCTTTAATTTCAGTAATGCGGCATAATTATCAGGAAATTCCCCATTGCTTACATTAACAATGGATCGGGCACAGGCATGTAGATTTCTTGCTCTACTATAATATCCCAACCCTTGCCAGGTCCTTAAAATTTCTTCTTCGGGTGCCTTGGCAAGAGCGATCACCGTTGGAAATTTTTCGATAAATGCATGGAAATAGGGTAAACCCTGCGCCACGCGAGTTTGCTGAAGTATGATTTCAGACAACCAAATGATATATGGATTCCTTGTCTCTCTCCAAGGCAGATCACGACGATGAAGGGGATACCAACGGAGCAGATTCTCAGTGAAATAGTTGAAACTCAAAATTTTAAAATTTTATTATTAATAAATAATTAAACAAATGAAGCTAATTTTATCGATTTAATTTTTTAATTGGAATGGTTATTGTAAATTTGCACTCCCAAAATTAGTTGGTTAATAGGAGGTTAAGCCTCAATTGAATTACACAAAAAAATATTAAGACAGTGACTAAAGCAGAGGTAATCACAAAGATTTCAGAGAAGACAGGAATCCAAAAGGATGATGTTACACAGACCGTTGAGGCGTTTTTCAAGGTTGTAAAAGATTCAATGGCAGAAGGAGAAAATATCTATGTTAGAGGTTTTGGCAGTTTTATTAACAAAAAAAGGGCTAAAAAAATAGCAAGGAATATCTCTAAAAACACGGCTATTGTGATTGATGAACATTATGTTCCAGCTTTCAAGCCTTCAAAATCATTTATTGAAAAAATTAAAAACAGTCAAAGCGTTAAAGAATTGACTCCACAGGACTAAACTCTTGGCAGATTAGACTATGAAAAGATCCCAAATTATTTTCGTTGTTGCAGGTATTATTGTTTCCTATTTATTGTATAGCTTGCCCATGGTGGTAGTTGACAATCAAGACAAGGGGCTTACTCAAGGCGGAAGTAGTTTGGGTTCTGATTCAGCAAATGAAGAAAACAACCATGGAAACTCATTAAGTAGTAGCGATCTTGAGGTCATCGACAATTTGATGGCGGATTTAGAGGGAGAGGCTAGTACCGAAAATTTTGTTATATTCGCTGATTCAATTGCTAAAGTTTATCAAAGCGGAGGAAAATTGGATAGTGCAGCTTTTTACTATGGCTTAATTGCCGAAAAAGTTCCAGCTCCTGAGAATTGGGAGAAAGCGGGGAATGCTTATTATGAGGCATTTGGTTTTTCCATGGAAGAAATCAAGACGAAAAGGTTGGGAGACAAAACGCGCCTTTATTTGGGTAAAGTTTTGGAGACTACGTCAAACAGGCTTGATTTGAAAACGAAGATAGCGATGACTTATGTATCCTCAGCCAATCCCATGCAAGGTATTACCATGCTACGGGGCGTTCTGGAAGAGGATCCTAAGAATGAGGAGGCACTGTTTAACATGGGCATTTTGTCTATGCAGAGCGGTCAGTACAAAAGAGCTGTGGAGCGTTTTGAAAAGCTTGTTGAGTATCACCCCGAGAATATTCAGGGGCAATTTTATTTGGGGGTTAGTTTGTTTGAGTCCAATCAGAAGAAACAAGCCAAAACCCAACTAGAGGGATTACGTGAGAAAACTACAGATCCTCAAATTCTTTCGGGAATCGAGAATTATTTAGATAGATTATAATAAAAAATTGTTAAACTAAAACTATAAAATTATGCCTTGCGGAAAAAAAAGGAAGAGACATAAAATCGCTACACACAAGCGCAAAAAAAGATTAAGGAAAAACAGACACAAGAATAAGAAATAATCTCATTACTGTGCAATTAACACGTTCTTTTATTTTATAACAGAGACACAATTTGAGTTCAGAATTATTAATTGATTCCTCTCAAAATGGTAGTCGAATAGCCCTTCTTAAAGACAAGAGCTTGATTGAGCTTCATGTAGAAGAAGAAGACAACAAGTTTAAAGTCGGAGACATCTATCTTGGTGCTGTAAAGAAAATTGTAAATGGCTTAAACGCCGCCTTCATAGACGTAGGTTACGAAAAAGATGCTTTTTTACATTACCAAGATTTGGGACCACAGGTTAACAGCTTAAGTAAGCTGGTGAAATTAACCCGCAATAAAAGCCATAAGGGTTTCGACCTTAAAGGTTTTGAAAACGAACCTGAAATAGACAAGCTTGGAAAAATAAGCCAGGTCTTGTCTAAAAATAATCAGGTGTTGGTACAGGTTGTCAAAGAACCGATTTCTACGAAAGGGCCTAGACTATCGTGTGAGCTCTCCCTTGCTGGTCGATACTTGGTATTGGTGCCATTTTCTAACACGGTAAACGTATCCAAAAAAATACGCAGTGCTGATGAAAGGAAAAGGTTATCGCGGCTTATCACCTCCATCAAACCGGTTAATTTCGGTGTAATTATTCGTACAGTGGCAGAAGGACAATCTGTTACCGAACTGGATAAAGACCTTAGGACACTTTTAGAGTCTTGGGAAGATGGAATGAGAAAGCTTCAAAAAGCCAAAGTTAAAGACAAAATCATCGGAGAAATGAGTTTGGCCTCGTCTATTATTCGAGACCTGCTCAATGAATCTTTCGACGCAATCACGGTAGAGGATGAAGTAATTTATGATCAGATGCGATCTTACATAAGATCCATTGCTCCAGAAAAAGAAAAAATTGTTAAGCTTTACAACGGAAAAGCGAAGCTCTTTGAAAGTTTTGGTATAGAAAAACAGATCAAAAGCCTGTTTGGAACCACAATTAGTCTCCCCCAAGGCGGTTATCTCATTATTGAGCATACAGAAGCCTTGCATGTAGTGGATGTTAATAGTGGTAACAAATCAAATCAGGAAAGTGATCAAGAAAATACAGGCCTAAAAACCAATATGGTGGCCGTAAAAGAAATTGCAAGGCAACTAAGGCTTCGCGATATGGGTGGAATTATTGTGATCGATTTTATCGATATGAAAAAGGCCGATAATAAAAGAGCCATTTTCGAAGCGATGAAAGATGCAATGAGAGATGACCGATCAAAGAATACGGTACTTCCCCTTACCAAGTTTGGATTGATGCAAATCACCAGACAGCGCGTTAGACCTGAAATGAACATAGTAACCAAAGAAATTTGTCCTTCCTGTAATGGTACAGGTAAAATACAGGCCTCCATACTTGTGGCAGATAAACTGGTAAAAGATTTAGAGCACATTGCAATTCACCAAAACGAATCAAAGATTAAAATTGCATTGCACCCCTATTTACATGCCTATTTTACACATGGCATTTTCTCTCAAAGGATGCATTGGTTTTTTAAATATTATAAATGGATCAACCTGGTCAAAGATTCTTCATTACCGGTGACGGAGTATAAATTCCTGGATAATTCAGGAGAGCCTTTAGAAATAATTATAAAAAGCGAGTCTGAATAAGACTCGCTTTTTTTTGCCTTTTTTGAAGATGTTTTGTCGTATTCAATGGCAGAACAAAAAATTCAATCAATGCCAGTGAAAACCATTCTATTCAAATTTATCTTCAGTTAATTTATCCAATCATTTTTTATCCCACTAATGTAAATCAGCATGATTCTCGAGGACAAAATCAACCAATCAGAAACCCGAATTTTCAAAGCAGTTTCTGGCACATTTACTTTTGTAGCAATTGATAAGGATAAAAATCCATTGAAAATCACTGTTTAATTGTCCTACTCAAAGGTAAGATATAACTGTCTTTACATCCTATTAACCTGATTTCGACCTAATTTCATAAAAAAACCGTCATCAGTAGGCTTAGAGAGGGCTATTAGTGGAGAAAGCCGTGGGAATCACCACTATGTTTCATGAAGTCATTCAAGAGCATTACCCTTCTGATCATACCCCATTACTGGCAAAGCTGGAATTTAAGCTTTGAGATTTATTAATTTTTTAATCTACACTACTATTTATCCTAATAAAGGTAGCTGGTTAATAATAATTTCATCTATTTCTCTGCCTTCTCCACCTGATATCCTAAGCATTTCAAATTGTATGTTGAGTAGTTTTTGGTTATCTGTTTTTTTCGATATCTTGTAACAAAAAGTTTGAAAAGGAAGGCTCAATTCAATGGACATTGAAAAAGTTAGTGGATGATTGCTAGGCTAATCCATCGATGCTATCCAATTTGAGGAAGTTAACCATTAATTAAAAATAGTATGAAAAACACCATTATGTTATTTTCAGTAGTAGCCACTCTATTACTTAATACTGGGTTTTCCCTTGCTGGAAAGGGAGATTTTTATCAAATAAAAGTATATCATTTGTCCTCTAGTGCGCAGGAAAATGTAGTAGATGAATACCTGGAGCAGGCATATCTTCCAGCCATGCATAGAGCTGGGATTAAACATGTTGGGGTGTTTAAACCTGTTGCTTCATCGGACGGAAGTAAACCTGATGAAAAGTTGATTTATGTGCTGATACCATTTGGTTCACAGAAAGATTTTTTCAAAATAGAATCAAAACTTTCTAAAGATCAGCAATACCAATCTGCTGGAGCCAAATACTTGAATGCACCCTATACAAATCCACCATTTGATAGAATAGAGACTATTCTGCTTAATGCTTTCGAAAAAAATCCAAAGTATAGTCTTCCTGATTTGGATGGACCAAAGAAAGATAGGATTTATGAATTACGAAGCTACGAGGGACATACTGAGAATATTTCCGCGAATAAGATAAAACAGTTCAATGATGGCGATGAAGTAGGACTTTTTAAAAGACTTGGCTTTAATGCTGTTTTCTATGGCGAGGTAGTAGCTGGCAGTACCATGCCAAATTTGATGTACATGACCACCTTTGAAAATAAAGCGGATCGCGATGCACACTGGGATACATTTCGGAGTGATGCGTATTGGAAAGAGCTGTCTTCCCTTCCAGAATACCAGCACAATGTTTCAAAAAATGTGACGCTTTTCTTACACCCCACTGACTATTCGGACCTTTAAAAGGATAGTTTTATGGCTGGAAGACTGCTTTCCAGCCATAAAACTATCGTATTTTTACAACGAAGAGATTGTTCAAAAGCTACCCCGGTTTTTCGAAGTGAACACTTATCCTAATTAATTGCTCCCAGCTTCTGCGTTGGTTAGATTTTGAAGGGCATTGGTGATCTGCTGGATTTCTGTATCACTTCCTGTAATCTATTGACGTTTCCTTAAAAATTCCGGATCATTATAGGAAAGATGTAAAGCTCCTTCAGCATCATGCCAGACAAGAATTTTTTGGGGAAAGTCCAGACCCATGGTTTGAGATTCCTGAATTAGTGGGTTGCCTAAATTGGAGTTCCCGAAAATTAAAATTTTTGTAGGCCTCAATTCAAGTCCTTTGCTTTGGGCATTTGCTTGATGATCCAGCTCGGCTAGCATGGAAAGGTTTTCATTTCCGGAAATGATGGTTTTTAAACTTTGATAGGTTGTCTCTAAGTCCTGGAAACTGGTTATCCTTTCTATCCCTTCATTCTCAATGACAGATTGAGAAACGCTACTGCTCAGGTTACTTTGTATTGCTGCACCTACAAGGTTTTCAAGTGCACCGGAAATTTGAGAGAGGCTTGCTACCCCATCTAAGGCATGACGCGACGCCAAATAGTCTGTGCTATTGTAGAGGGCAAAAACGTTATCGTCTTTTTTGTAAAACAACACTTTTCGTGTAAGGACTTAGCCCATAATAGGATTCTAATTATATCCTTGTTGGGTTACCTTACAAGGACACTGCTGCTACCCGGAGTCTTAAACTTAATAGTTTTACGTTTTAAGTCTACTCCAATCTTCCCTTACTTTCTGTTTTTTAAAAAGGCTACCAAGTCCTCAGGATTGGCTCTGTTTCTATAATCCGCATCCAAAAACGCATATTCTATAATGCCGTCCTGACCAATAATATAGGTGGCAGCAAGAGGGAGTTCATTGTCTTCATTGCCATTGTAAGCATTGAGATTAAACTTTTCCCCATATATTTTTGCCACTCCGTCCAAAAGGTGAAACACTATTCTGTAATCTTTACCCACTTTGTTGTCTATGTCACTCAAAACTTCAAATTCTAATTTATGCTTTTCTGAAGTACTTAGTGAGTTGTCTGGCAGCTCTGGCGTTAGTGCCAAAAGTTGGGCACCAAGTGCTTTGAACTTAGGTAAAGCTTGCTGTAAATGATGCATGGTGAGGTTGCAATAAGGACACCAACCTCCCCGGTACCAGGTAAGTACTATAGGGCCATGTTTTAATTGATCAGAAAGTTTCACACTTTCTCCTTTTGCATTGCTCAGCACAAAATCCGGAGCCAATTCGCCTACTTGTCGGGCTTTTTCAACGATGCCACTTTGGACAACTGCATCTATGCCTTTTTTATAGGTGGTTTTAGTTTGGTCAAGAGCAGTTTCATTGAATTTGTCTTTTTGATCCTGTAATTCTTCTTGTAAAGTCACTTTTGGTTGCTGTAGCATTTATGTATTTTGTTTAAATTATTTAAATTTTACGCGCTTAATATTCGCCAAAAACAATGCCAAGAACTTAAAAGAGATGGGCTTACACATTGGCATTTAATTTTTAAAAATTTCTCTCAATCCATAGCTAGCCAAGACTCCTTCGCCAGTGGCAGCCGCTACTTTAGCAACAGCACCATCACGGTTATCTCCTGCAGCAAAAATTCCATTTATCGTAGTTTTCGCCAAACCTATGGTGGTAATAATACCCTTCTCATTCATATCCACAAAACCTTTGAAACTTTCATTGTTAGGTTTTAGGCCAACAAAGATGAAAACGCCATCAGCAGTGATTACTTTATCTTCTCCCGTTATCGAATCCCTTACAAGGAGCCAAGTAAATTTTCCATCTTGATCAATATTTAGTGCTATCGAATCTTTGTTGTAATAGGCTTCAACGTTTTCAAGTTCGGGTAGTTTGTCGATATAGGTCTGCGATGCTGTAAACGTTGCCTTTCTGTTGATTATTTTTATTTTCTTAGTAAATCCAGAAAGGAAGATACCTTCTTCTAAAGCGGAATTTCCCTCACCAATTACAATCACTTCTCTATCTCTGCAAAAGGCGCCATCACAGGTTGCGCAAAAGTGCACACTAGCGCCTAATAATTCTCCTTCCCCAGGTATGTTAAGCCTCTTGTAGGTAAATTTGATTCCACCAATTTTGGACGATATCCTTTAACTCGGTAGTGCGTTCAGAAACCCTGTTTTCAAGTACTTCTGCATAGGCAGCCAGTGCTTCCTTGCTCTTATTTAAAGCCGTTCTAACATTGTGCTGTTCAATGGCGACACTTGTTGCTTGGGTTATATTTAATATTATTTCCTTTTCAACAGTAAGTGGTTTCCTTGGAGTACTGAAGTAAATGGCAAATGTTCCCAGTAACTCTTGGTTTGAAGAAAATAGTGGGAATGACCAGCATGCCTTAAGGTTATAAGTCAAAGCTAGTTCCCTATGTTGTTCCCAAATGGTATCATTCAAAATGTCGGTAACATAGACCTCTTTTTTTAAATAAGCGGCAGTACCACAAGCACCTTGTTGGGGGCCGATAGCAATCCCTTCAAATGCATTAATGAACCCTAGGGATAGATTGGTTACGGTCAATTTATGCAGGGTCCCCTTTTCTTTGTTCAGCAATAAAATAGAACCTACGCAATAAGGAATTGCGGTTTCTATTGTTTCAACAATTTTATCTGTAATGTGTCTTAATGGCTCATGCTGGATAATCATGTCCATCACATGAGATTCTCCAATTTTGAAATATTTTTCCATCTTAAGAGCTGTAACGTCATTTTGCATGCCAACAAAGTGGGTCAATTCTTTATTATCGTTGTATATTGGTGTGATCGCAACCTCATTCCAAAACAAAGAATCGTCTTTTCGGTAATTGCGCAATACTACACGGCACCCTTTACCCTGTTTCAGAGCAGTAGCCATAATCTTAATTTCCTTCTGGTTCTTGTCCTGACACTGTAAAAAACGTTAGTTTTTACCAATAAAATCAATGCTATCATAACCCGTTGTCTTCGAAAAGGCATCATTGCCATAGATAATGGGGAAATCTGGTTGTTGCGCATCGCAAATAACAATACCACTAGCTGTTACGGCTAAAGCCTGGTTTCTAACATAAAGGATGTTCTCAATGGCTTTCTCGGCCGTAATGTCCTGTATGGTTCCGAACCATTCTAAAGGATTATCATTAGTGTCATAAGACGCTTTTCCCTTGGCCATTGTATACCTTACCGTACCATCGGTTCTAACAAATCTTGTGTTTGTAGAATAGGGCGTTTGGTTTTTAATGACGAAATCAATGGCCGCTAAAGTGTCTTTCCTGTCCTCAGGATGAATAAATTGACTGGCGGTTTCAACGGTAAGTCGTTCATCTCCTGGATTGAGACCACATATTTTATAAAATTCATCAGACCAATTTCTTTCATTGGTCTGCAGATTCAAAAATGCCTTTAAAGAGTTCGTTGTCTTTTAATTCCTCTGCCATTCTATACAGGTTATTGCAAGTATTTTATTCCTCATAAGTTTAAGGTTTTGGAAATAATAGGGGAATTAATTCGTCGGGATTTCGGCAGTCTTAAGGATGTTTTCTTAATAAAACCCCATCAATTGTTCCTGTAAAATGCATATTAAATTTCATTTATCCGTTGCAGTCATAAGACACTAACAGGAACTCGGTGCCTCAAGGTGGATTCATTCGTTTCTGCCACTAATAAATTGGCGATTAAATTTTGGACTAGGGTCCCTGCATTAATGCCTATAATACCCGACGTAGTGAGTATTGTTTCACCTATTTTTTTGGTCGCAGGAATATTCTATAAAATAAGGGTGATGGCATGTGTGACGATGATTATAAAGGCCATGTTTTTGATAAACCGAATTTGAGTAAGTACTTTTCGGTCTTTCGAATTATGGCTGCCAGCTTTCTCAAATTTATGTTTTATATCCTTTTCTAACGATCGCAGGAATTCAATAAGGAGCCACATACAATTAATAATGATAACAGCCTCAATAAGCCTATACCTATCAGGAACGATATTTTATAGGGGATTATTGATGCCCATCCTTCTGAATCAGGGTGTAAGGTTTATTTCCGTTCTTCCAGTGCTTTTATCACTCCTATGTGTGCAACGCCTCTCATTCCACTGCCAGAAAGTACGAGACCTGTATTCATATATTAATGTGCTTATAGTAGTGCAAATTTACAAAGTGTATCATAACTACAATATGACCTTAGTCATTTATAACACCAAGAATAATTAAGAGATTTGGCCTAAAAAAACAAAAGCCAGTTCATTATGAACTGGCTTTGTCGGGGTGGCAAGATTCGAACTTGCGACCTCCTCGTCCCAAACGAGGCGCGATGACCGGGCTACGCTACACCCCGTGTATTCCCTAATGGGAACGCAAAAGTAAATAAAATTTGAGAAAATCAAAAAGGATACTGGATTATTTTAAATATTTTTTTGACAATTCTTTATTTACCCTGATTTAAGCCCAAATTCTAGGCAGGAAAAAGGTTTGTTTTAAAGATCTTAATGGCGATTGAAAGCAGAATGATACCAAATATTCTCCTCAAAATGTCTAGGCCAGTCTTCCCTAATTTTCTTTCAAGAAAATGGGTGCTTTTCAAAACTACATATATGATGCCCAGGTTTAAGATGATCCCTATCGCAATATTGGCTTGTCCATATTCTGCCTTCAGTGTTAGGATAGTGGTCAATGTTCCTGCCCCGGCAATTAATGGAAATGCTATGGGCACTATGGAAGTACTAGTGGAACTTGCTTCCGGATCAGTTTTGAAAATTTCAATACCCAGTATCATCTCTGCACCTATGGCAAAGATGATCAATGCTCCGGCGATGGCAAAGTCCTCCACGTCTATTCCAAACAGGCTTAAAATAGATTTACCTACAACGAGAAAAGTCACCATCAATACCCCTGCTACAATTGTGGCCTTACCGCTTTGGATATGGCCTACTTTCTTCCTAAGATTGATCACTATAGGTATTGAACCAAAAATATCAATCACAGAAAACAAAATCAGTGTAACAGATAATATTTCCTTTAAATTAAACACGTCAACTTGGTTTTAATACGCTTTGAGAAAGACAATTAATTGCTCAAACTCCGAATCATTCAAGGCGGGGAAATTAGCAATCCTAAAGCTAGTTGGTTTTAATGGGCCATATCCGCTGCCCATTTGCATTCCATTGGCTTCAGCTTCCGATTTAATGCGTTTAATAAAGCTTTCTTCACCACCTACTCCCAATACTGTTCTACTTCTGGTAGCAGCATTGCTAATCAAAAAATCCAAGGCTGAGGAATTTTCAACAATACTTTCCAAAGTCCTCATCCGCTCCTCTGTTTTTTTATGCACCTCCTGGATGTTTGGCATATCGGTCAATACCCTATTCAATAGAAAAATACCGAGAACATTTGGTGTATAATGGGTTTGATAGTTGGCTGCATTTTCCAACATGAAATTAAGGCTGTTGTACCTTCCATTTTCCCCTTTTTCCTTAGCTCTTTCTATTGCTTTCGGGGATAGGATCAATACGCCTAGACCTGCTGGTAGACCAAAACATTTCTGTACAGATGCATACCAAATATCAGCTAAATTAAAATCAAGATAGATTCCAGCCATGGATGATGTGGTATCTATTGCCAACATTTTGTCAGGATACTTTTTTCCAATAGCTGCAATGATTTCATTGGTAACCTGAGTGGCATTAGACGTTTCATTTTGCGTGACGGCTATGACATCAAAACCAGCCCCAATCTCCAACTCATTTACCGCCAACGCTTTGTTTTTGTCCAATACCAGAGCAGCAGTATCCGGATTGATGTGGTGGGCGAAGGTGAACCATTTTTTGCCAAATGAGCCGGAATAAATATGGAAGGAGGACTTTAAAACCAATGACTGTGTGATGATTTCCCAGTTTTCTGTAGCAGAGGAAGTAAAGAGCAATTTGTAATCATTAGGAACTGCCAACTTTTCCTTGAATAGCCTTTCGGTATCTTTGTAAAGATCCATGAAAACCGCACTGCGGTGATTGGCACTTAAGATTCCTTGTTGAAAGGCCTCCTGAAAATAGTCCGGTAGCTTATCATATACCTTAGATGGACCCGGAGCAAAAGTGAGTATAGCCATTATTTGTTTTCTTTCTTATTATCAATAAAATAGTTCAATCCAAGTTCATAACCTTTTAATCCCAAGCCTGCAATCATGCCCACACATTCCTTGGAGATAATGCTCTTGTGGCGAAAGGTTTCTCTCTTGTAAATATTTGATATATGAACCTCCAGAACAGGGCTGGTGATGCCAGCAATAGCATCCGAAATGGCAACCGAAGTATGGGTGTATGCTCCGGCATTGATAAGGATAGCATCATGTTCAAAACCTACCTCATGAAGCTTATTTACAAGCTCACCTTCTACATTACTTTGGTAATAGGTCAATTCCAAGTCTGGATATTTTTTAACCAGGGTTTCAAAATAATCTTCAAATGAGCGGCTGCCATAAATTTCCGGCTCGCGCTTACCTAGTAAATTCAGATTGGGTCCGTTAATGATCGTAATTTTCAATGTTTGGAGGATTTAATTGACTACTAAACAGGCACAAAGTTAAGCATTCGTAAAACAACTTAAATGTATATTCATATGTTTTTAGAAAAACTATTATTTAATACCTGCATTAGGTTAATTTTACATTGTGCCTTGGGAAAAAGAAATAAAAGCTTTTGGTTATTACCTGAAAATTGAGCGTTCTCTAAGTGAAAACTCAATTTTGGCTTATAGACAAGATATCGATAAGTTAGCAAGTTTTATGGAGAAAAACTTCCCAGAAACAATGCCCAATAATGTGCAATTGTACCATCTTCGACAATTTGTCAAAGTACTGGCACAATTGTCCATTTCAGAATTTTCGCAGGCTAGAATAATTTCAGGTATTAAAGCTTTTTTTAAGTTCATGATATATGAAGATAAAATCACGGAAAATCCTGCAATATTGCTCGAGGCACCCAAACTGACACGAACATTACCTGATACTTTAAGCTATGCCGAAATAGAACAATTATTTGACGTGGTTCCATTGGGTGAGCCTGAAGGGCATAGAAACCGGGCCATGATGGAAATGCTTTATAGCAGCGGACTTAGGGTATCCGAATTGACAAACCTAAAAATAAGTCAATACTATGAAGACATTGGTTTTTTAAGGATTCTTGGTAAAGGAAATAAAGAACGTTTGGTCCCTATCGGTAAATCTGCTGCCAAATATCTGGCCATTTACTTAAAAGAAGTCAGGGCCCATCAGGTGATTGCTATAGGGCATGAAGACTACGTATTTCTTAATAGGAGGGGAAAAAAACTATCCCGGGTTATGGTCTTTTTAATCATTAAAAAAATGGTGGAAAAAGCAGGGATACGTAAAAAGGTAAGCCCCCATACTTTCAGACACAGTTTTGCTACCCACCTTGTGGAGGGGGGGGCAGATTTGAGAGCTGTGCAAGAAATGCTTGGTCATGAAAGTATCACCACTACCGAGATTTACACCCACCTTGACAGGGACTACCTTAGACAAGTATTGAATGAATTCCTTCCCGGAAAAGCATGAATTTAGCAACTACAACCGCAGGATAAAGCCAATTACTGGTCCTTCGTAAGCAATAGTGAAGCTTTATTCTAATAGATGAGGTCTCTAAGCTACTGGAAGAGTCAGTCAAATGCACTTCGAAAAGCCATGTTTAGTTGGTACCGATCAAGTTAAAAGAGCACTTAATTATAAAGTTCATAACGAGAGTTCGCATTAGGCATGTTTTTTGAACTGTTGGTTTGTTTAAAAAATGTTTACAATAACTTTCGGCAGAACAATGAAAACTACCTACTTTTTAGGACTTATAATTTGGCTGATGACTTTGCCTATGCAGGTTAACGGTCAGGAGAGGCTAAAGAAATTGATTAGTGAAAGAGAGCGGTTGCATCAGGAATGGCGTGAATCTGAATCCCAGAAATCAGGAATTTTTGGCAACAGAACAAAAAAAGACATGACGGCTACCAATGAGTGGTTGACCCGTATCCTACAGAAAGATACGTATATAATTGGAGAACTGGAATTATTAAAAGATATAGAAACTACTGAAATAGGGCATGAAAAAGAGGATTACAAATACATTGCTCAAAAAGCTGAAGAAGATATTGTAAAGCTTAAAAGAGCGCTTGATACTAAGGATGAGAAAATACAGGCGGGGATAGAGGAAAAACGTATTTATGAATGGATGACGCTTATTTTCTTTGTAAGTAGCATGGTTCTGGGGTTCATGTATTACCGAAAAAGAACCAGTTAGGCTGGCTAATAATTAGAACTATTACGGTTTTCTTTAATTTTTTGTTTTATTATCCACTGGGTTTTGATAATTTCATTTTTTAAAACCTAAAACGATTATGAGTAAACTAATTATTAATAGCTTTGTAGACTTTCAAGATTACATAGGAAAAGAATTGGGAGTTTCTGAGTACCACAAAGTAACACAAGATCAGATCAATCTTTTTGCCGAAGCTACCATCGATCACCAATGGATACATACAGATCCTGAAAAAGCAAAAGCTGAAGGAGCCTTTGGTGGAACGATAGCACATGGTTACCTAACGCTTTCATTGGTACCATTTCTTTGGAACCAAATTGTGCAGGTGAATAATCTGAAGATGATGGTCAATTATGGGATCGAAAACCTGAGATTTGCAAATCCTGTCAAAGTAAACGATGAAATTCGAATGCATGCCACCTTAGCGAATATCAGTGACCTAAGAGGTACCATAAAGACAGAAATGAAAGTGAAAATTGAGATTAAGGGCAAGAAAAAACCTGCCCTTGCCGCCCAGTTAATTTTCCTTTATCACTTCCAGTAAGTTTTATCCTACACTCAAGCAAAAATTATAGCGTAACCCTACTTAGCAATTAGAAAACCTCAATCTGTTGACAATTATCCCAATCACTAATTTTCGTTGTTTAAAGTATTAATAATATTAGGAAGAAACTTATTTCATCGTTAGGTTAAAAGCAAAGACAACATCCAAAGGATGCTGTCTTTTGCATTATAATAAACCTAATCTTTACCTATTAAAGTCTATTTCTTTCTTCCTTAAAAGTTTTCGTTATCCCAGCATCCAACCAGCTCATCTCATTTATTTTGATTTGGCCATCCTGAAAAGGACTCCTGTAAATCCCTACCAATTCCACCTTAAAACCTTTTGGTAGGATAATATTGTGCTGGCTTCATCCTGAGTCAAAATTTGACCGAAAGCATTTTCCGTTTGGGAATAGGTCAAGGCCAACTGGTATGCTCCCTTGTAAATAAAATGATTGCTATTGGCATCGGGTAAAAAAGGACCTTTTTCCTCACTTTTGGCAATTTCAAGAATATAATCTGACTTTACCCAACTTCCCTTAAGACCTAATTCCAGGGTTTTGTCTTCACCAATGGGTTTGGTAAAGTCGGTTTTGGCAGTATAAATGGAATAGACCATATCATTTCCTGTTTTGACCCTATTCAATCTTCCCTCTTCTTTTTCCTCATTTACCCAATAGCTATTGTTCAATAAAATTAGGCTGCTGGCATCCATATTGGAACAATCAAAATCTGCTGAGATCCTTGTGCCCACGGTGTCAAGCTTTACGATATAATGAAGATTCCCAAATACCCTGGTGTTCTCAAACGCTGTGTCGTTAAGGGCACTGATATAATTTAAATCCCTATTTTTCGGGTTGGAAATGGTGGTAAATGAAGTCCCCCCGTCCTCTCCGTTTTGTGCGGAGGCTTGTAAATTGATCCCTACACTGTGCTTTTAGTTGATTTGGTAATCTGTTCCAACGGAGAAAAATATGTTTTTGGTTACCAGTTTCATTCTAGCCCTTTGGTCAAACTCAGAAAGACCGTTGGCCGATTGAAACCTCCTCAAAAGGTCAAGTTCCATATTTCTACCCCAATGGTTGTAATTCAAACTAGCATTGGAGGTCCATTTATTTCTTTTAACATTTATCGCCCCTCCTGCGGAAGGTAAATGAATACCGTTAAACTGGTTGCCGATATTGAGGTTTCCATTTATACCATTGTAAGTATTCCTTTTTAGTACTAGGTTGATAAGGCCTGCAGCTCCTTCAGCATCATACTTAGCAGGAGGATTATTGATGACCTCTATGCCTTGGATATTGTCTGCGGGCATTGCCCTTAGAAAGTCTGCCAAGTCTTTGGCAGACATATAGGTTTGCCTGTCATCCAGAAGCACCATAACTCCTGATTTGCCATTTAGATTAATGTTTCCATCAGCATCTACAAATACTCCTGGAGACCTACCGATTACATCCAAGGCATTATTGCCCTCAGCCATGGCCGTTCCCTCTATGTTCACCACCGTTTTGTCTGCCTGTGATTAAATCCGGAGAGTTGATGTCAAGTAATATCACATTTGCAAAAGGCAATGGTTTGTCTTCTTGGTCGATTACTGTGCCACTTACAATTACTGTAGTGGTTTGTGCTGCGAGATGGCTTAAGCCAAATAAGAAAAAAAATGAAGTGGTAAAAATTAACTTAGAGAAATACATGGTTTTAGATATTGAATTGTTCAGTCCAATTCAAAGGGAAAAAGGTGCCAAAACCAAAAAATGCATTTAAAACATTGATAATGAGGAGTATAAAAAATATAATGTGTGATAGACTGTAACGAAAGTGAACACTTTTTATGTACGGTTTGGGTACAAAAAAGCCCCCAATACTTTATAAAGGGGGCTTCATCAAATCTTTAATAACTATTATTTATTTGGCTGCAGCAAATCTTTTAGCCACTTCGTCCCAGTTGACTACATTCCAGAAAGCAGCAATATAATCAGGTCTTCTGTTTTGGTAGTGTAAGTAGTAAGCATGCTCCCATACATCCAAGCCCAAAACTGGCGTTCCTTTGCTTTCAGCAACGTCCATTACAGGGTTGTCTTGATTTGGAGTAGAGCTAACAACCAATTCACCATTGCTTACGCTTAGCCAAGCCCATCCAGAACCAAATCTAGTAGCAGCAGCATTTGAAAATTCTTCTTTAAATTTATCAAAAGAGCCAAACTTTTTGTCAATGGCAGCAGCTAGATCACCACTAGGTTTACCTCCTCCATTTGGAGAAAGAACAGTCCAGAAAAGAGAATGATTAAAGTGTCCTCCTCCATTGTTTCTTACACCTGCAGGTGCAGAAGACACATTCTTCATTAGCTCTTCTAAGCTTTTTGATTCAAATTCAGTGCCTTTAATAGCATCGTTTAATTTGGTTACATAGGCGTTATGATGTTTATCATGGTGTATTTCCATGGTTTTTGCATCAATATTCGGTTCCAATGCATTTTTTTCATAAGGTAAGCTAGGTAGTTCAAAAGCCATTTTTTTCTATTTTAGGTTAAACATTTTATTAAGTTGTTGGATGTGGGTTCCTATTAAAAACCTATTTCCTTAACCATTAAACTTTAAAAAAGGTTCTTTTACTCCTTTAAATCTCTAATTTCTTAGATTTTTAAAAAATGTTTGCAATAAATCCTTGGATTGTTCCTGCATTAAACCACTATGTAATTTAGTTTTAGGGTGGATTATGGAAATATCTGTCTTGGAAAATCCTCGATTAGGATCAGATGCAGCATAATGTAATTCACCAAGTTGCGCCCAAAAACAAGCGCCAGCACACATTATACAAGGTTCCAGGGTCACGTACAATTTGCATTCGGGAAGGTACTTGGCGCCGAGAGCATTGGAGGCTGCCGTTATGGCCAATATTTCTGCATGGGCAGTAACATCGGTTAATTTTTCCGTTTGGTTATAAGCTTTGGCAATGACCCTGTTTTTAACCACTATTACAGCCCCAACGGGGATCTCTCCCTCCTCTGCAGCAATTCTTGCTTGCTTTAGGGCCTCATTCATCCAGTATTCGTCCGAAAACAATTCCAATGTATCGCTATTAAAAAATGATGGCAAATATTTCTTCTCTAACACCTTCATTGATAATCAATGCTAAAATCAGTGATACGACCAAACCTATACCTGCTTTTAGAAGGTCATTGGAAGCCAAACGATAAGCCCTTACTAATCTTGCTTTTCGCTTTTTCAGTTTTTTTGATTTTGCCAATGCAATGGAAAGCTCTCTACCACCAAGAAGCCCAATAAACACCCAAGTGGTACTCATTGGCATCTGACTGTATGCTTTGAAGTAGAAAAGAATTACAGCATATACTAGGTCTACAATAGTAGCTGCTCTGACGTCTGTAACCCTGGTTTTTTCATTTACAATTGCTTGTATTTTGTCACCTTTCATGTAGAAAAGAACTCCAAGCCCCAAAAATACAAAGCCAGTATAGGCGGAAAACTCCCAAACATTCAGTTGTCTTGGCAGAAACACCGCTATATTGGCTGCATCCTGCATGATCCAAACTGCCCAAAGGCAACCGGAAATGACCCATTGAAGAGGGTACCAATATTTACTTGGCTTGCCTTTTAGGTAGTTGGTAACAAACTTCTCTAAAACGTACCAGACGATTATGGCCAGGAAAAAGGCTACAAAATACCCAATGAAACTTTTTTGCATCACCCCAATGATGGTTCCTGCTTTGTAGGTAAATACATTAAGCAAAAGAAAGGTGGTAGAGACAGGCATTCTCAAACGCGTCATTACCAATAATACTATTGGTGCCGCTATTTGGAGAAAAACAAAGCTTTGTGGTGCTTGGTCAAGTCCATCTACTTGTAAACGCTGATAACTTACATCTCCATTGTAATAAAACCAGCTAAAGGTTACAGTACCAACAAAGATCAACCCCATAAACAACCATAGGTAATACCATTTTTGTTTTTGGTTGGATGCGATAAAAGTACCTATCGTTTGGATACTGTCATTGGCGATCGCTGAATAGGCGGCCAAGGCAAAACCAAACCACATGGCAGCATAAGTATAAGGCGTAATGATCCCAGCAATTGAGACCAAAATGCAGACAATCAAAAGAAAGGGTTTTTCCTTTTTAGTGAAATCAAAAAGTGAATAGGCCGCCTTTGATAATGTAGCCTGGTTAATGTTTTGATCTTTTAGTTTGGCCATAAGTAGATTTTGGCTTTGAAATATGGGTGCAAATTAAACAAGAAATTTTAAGGATAATGTTACCAAATTGTTAATTCCCTGTTTAAATTATAGTAAAGTCAACCCCTGTAAAGTGATTTTATTATTTCTTTTTTCTCAAAAATATAAATATTTTAGTTCCTATTGGGCTTAATGAGTATTTTTAATCAATTCTTTATGAGCTAGTTGTTGTTTTTCAATATTAACATAAGTTTTACTTAAAAAGCGTGTAATTCTCTTTACTCTACCCGTATTTTGCAAATATATTCTCTGGATAAATTACAGCCTCGTTTGAATGACCAAAGTACTTGAAGGAAATGCTTACATTAAAAACCTGATTACAATAGTTACTATAATTATAGGTCTATTGATTTTTATGTTTTCTATTGATTTTTTGACCATATCCTTAACTGAATTAAACAATGAGGCTGCCAATGCACTATTTACGGCGACGAGTAATCCATTTGTAGGACTTTTTATCGGTTTACTTACTACTGCCCTGATCCAGTCCAGTTCGACCATTTCCGCCATGGTGGTGGTATTGGTGGCTTCGGGAAACCTTAACCTCGCACAGGCAGTTCCTGTCATAATGGGCGCAAATATCGGCACTACCTTAACCAGTACCCTTGTTGCTTTTGGATATATCTTAAAAAAGAAAACTTTCCGAAAGGCACTTTCCGCCGGAGTACTACATGATATTTTCAATATCATTACTGTTATTGTACTGCTTCCATTAGAGGTCTATTTTGGTATTTTAAGTCATCTGTCAGCTTGGCTTACTCATTGGTTCATCTGGGATGAGCCGGTTGACCTTGGAAAAATTGGCTTGAATGGTTTTTTTCTCAGGTTTCTTAGCTATCAACTATACTCCTTTTTAAGCTGGCCCTTACTCGCCTTGGCTTCAGGAATTCTCTTGATGATAGGTTCTATTAAAATACTTTCTTCACTTGCCTACAAATCACTGATTACACCGAATTTTAAAAAAGTGAGAAAGCACATTTTTAATTTTCCCTACCGCTCTTTTGCCTATGGTGTTTTCTTCACGGCTGCTGTACAATCCAGCACGGTGACTACTTCATTAATGGTCACAGCAGTAGCTACAGGTAAAGTAGCTCTTCGCAAGGTTTTCCCTTTTATTATGGGTGCTAATCTGGGAACAACGATTACAGCTGTAATCGCAGCCTTGTATAAAACAGAGGCAGCTATCAGCGTAGCCATTGTTCATGTTCTTTTTAACCTGATAGGCAATCTTATCTTTCTTCCTTTTCCAAGATTGAGAGAAATCCCTGTCCGATTGGCCAAAAGTTTTGGAAGGCAAACCGCTAACAATAAAACGATTGGTTTTGCCTATATCTTATTGACATTTTTTGTAATCCCCTTTTTCCTAATCTACTTTAATCAATCAGAGGTGAGGCCAAAACCACTTCAGGTAACCATAGAAAAAAGAGAAGAAGTAGCTTTTATTAAGGGTTTTTGTCCAACCAATTCTATTTTTGGCCAATTCATGCCTTACTTGAAGGCTGAAATAGACCAGACCACATCCAGTTCATCTGCGCCATCTGCAATGGCTTGTTTGACTTCAAAAACTTTGGTCTGGGTCATGGAGTAGCCTAGGGGGAAACCCACCACTGTCACTAGCTGTATGTCAAGATCTGCTAAGGGCCTTTTTGCCTTCTTCACCCAAAATGGAGGAATACATACTCCCCTAAACGAATAATGCTTGGCTTGATCTAAGGCGATATCAATAGCGCGCTCGTCAACAGTTGGCTGCAAGGCAGTATGCTCAATATATCGGTTTAAATTTTTCATTAGTCAGTCAAATTGCGGATATTCGAAACTTTATGGAATATATCATTTTAGCTCTGGGATGGATTGTGTTTTACACGAGCCATACCTTTTTGGCAAGTCTCAATATAAAAAGAAAATTCAGGCTTTGGATGAAAGGCAGTTACAAATGGTACAGGCTGATTTATAGTTTGTACTCGACACTGTTTTTCTTTGGCTTGTTTGTCTTTGCAGCTACCATTGTACCGCAATGGATATTTAATCCTGCAGATGGCAGTACGTACTTTGGATTTATGTTGGCTACTTTTGGCACCATCATATCGGTCAAAAGCATGAAGGGGATTTCTTCGGGAAGATTTATTGGTTGGCGTCTTCATGATGATCTGAGCGACAATGAAGAACTGATTAGGGATGGTTGGTACAAGTATATGCGACACCCTTTATATGCTGGCTTAATCCTTATTTTCTTGGGGTATTTCCTCTATGTACCCAACCTGTCCTCACTGATTCATTTATTGGCTTTGCTGTGCTATTTACCAGTCGGCATTTATTTTGAGGAGGAAAAGCTGCTATCAATCTATGGTGAAGCCTACGTTAATTACAAAAAAACTGTTCCACCCATAATCCCCCGGTTTAAAAAATGAATGAGCTGATCATCTATAGCGTATTGTTGTTTCTAGTCTTGAGTCATTTGGTAATGGCAAGTCTCTTTTACAGACAAATTAGCAAAAATGAACGCCTGTCTTTTCATGAAAAAAACGCCTGGCGCCTAAAAGCCCTAATTTTTCCTATCGGCTATTGGTTTTTATTTAAAAAACGAATAAAAGATATTTGAAAGTCGTAAAGTTTCTAACTTACTTTTTTAGCGGTAAAGGGTGAACTGTCTGGGGTACCTATGGGCATGGTTTGGGGAACAATTGGTGAATGTTGTTTCAATTTTTTGTAGAAATAAAAACCATTGATAAGCATCACTACAACACCAATTGTCATCACCAGGATCAATCCTTCGGAGTAGAAGGTAAACCAGCTCATCGCCTCCCAGTCTCCAAATTGCTTGAAAATAAGGATTCCACATGAGCCCAAATAGCCGAAGCTATCTACCAAATACATCAGAAAGCCTACATTCCCAACATATTTGAATGCTGCCAATAGACTTTACAAAACCTGAAGAAAAAACAAAACTGATAGCCAGTATACTGCCCATCATTTCGGTAAATTTACGCCCTTCAAGGTAATGAAAAACCAAGCCCCAAATCAGCCCAAGTGGAAAGCCGTTTAACAGAAAACAAAGGATATTAAAGGGTGCAGGTAATAAAGCAAACCCAAGTAAGGAAATCCAAGAAAACCCAACAAGTGACAGGATCAACAGGCCTCGTTTTTTACCACTCAACTCTGCAATCAGTTTGATACCATAAAACTTACTGGCCATGTAACCGAAGGTCTGCATAAGAATTAACCAGACTTTAATGTCAATACCCCACCATTCTTCTCCGGCAAAGGTGGCTGCGGCAAATGGTTTTCGAAAAGCATACATGCTGCTATAGGTCAAAAAAGCCATGACAGCTACAAAAGTGCTCATCAGCAACGGGTTTGCTTCCGATAGCCTTTTGGAAAGGGAGGGGAAATGGATCATGAATTTTATTCAGGGATTTTTATAAGTTCTTTTTCTACAATTGGGATGATTTCGGAAAGAGAATTTAGGATATAGGTAGGTTGGGCGGTCAATAATTCATCGTAACTAAAACTTGGGCTAGTAATGGCAATACTCATCAGACAGCCCGATTGGTGGCCTTCCAGTATATCGGCGACTGTATCACCGATTTTAATTATCTCCGATGGACTGCCGATTCCTAAAGCAGCCATCATTTGCAAGATCATGTCTGGATTGGGTCTGCCTTTAGAAACTTCGTCACTGCATACGGTAATATCAATAAGTGGATGTTCCTTCCATCCAACGCGCTCTAAAAGTAGGTTTCCCGTGTCCCGATCCAGATTTGTAGTAAGCCCTATCTTTATTCCCAGCTGTTGCAATGCTTCAAAAACTTCCAATGCTTCTTCCACAGTATCATTTTTTATAGTAGTTCCAGCCATATCAAAGACAGCCAATTTGATTGGGGTTTTCATATTTTCATTGTTCTTTAGGACATATTGCAGTTTCAGCATTTCAAAATAATCAAAAATATTGTTAATTTAAAACCAGAGTGGATTAGATTTAGGTTAATATTTTTTACTCCCAAAATTGTAATTAGTAAAAGATTGTTTTTAATTTTCCGAGGTAACAAGGTCTTTTACACAATTGACCCAGGTATCTGCTGAATTCAAGCTTGGAACCAAGTCCCACTTTTCACCACCCAATTGTAAAAAGAGGTCTCTGTATTCTTGGCCTACCTCCACGGTGGTTTCCAAACAGTCGGCCACAAAGGCAGGCGAGAAAACCATTACTTTTTTCACTCCATCGGCTGCCATCTCTTTTATAAGTTCATCGGTATAAGGTTTGATCCAAGGATCTCTTCCCAATCTGGATTGGAAGGAGGTGAGTACTTTCTCCTCAGGTAACTGAAGCTTTTCCGAAATCAAACGCGTTGTATGAAAGCATTGTGCCCGGTAACAATACTGGTTCTTCTTTTGGTAAGTCGCACAACATATTCCATTTAGCTGACAATATCCATCTACTGAACCTTTGAGAATGTGTCTTTCAGGAAGGCCATGGTAAGAAAAGAGGTACCGATCATAATCCCCTTCAGCCATCATTTTTCTTCCCAATTCCGCCCAAGCCTCAAGAAACAAAGGATGGTCTACAAAATTACTAATGGTCCTAATTCCAGGAATTATTTGCCATTCTCTGGCTAGTTCCATGACTTTGTCAATCACAGACCCACTACTGGCAGAGGCGTATTGCGGAAAAAGTGGTAAAACTACTATTTCCTTTACGTTGGCTTTATTTAATGCTTTGAGCCCGTCCTCCATACTTGGAGATTGGTACCTCATGGCTATTTCTACCTGATATTTGTCTTTGTCAAGCAATGGAACCAACTTGTCTTTAAGGTCTTGGGTGTGAAAGAGCAAAGGAGAACCTCTATCAGTCCATAGTTTGCGGTATTCCTTGGCCGACTTCGGAGACCTGAAAGGGGCGATAATGAAATTGACCAATATCCACCTTAATAGGAAGGGGATGTCCAGCACTCTTTCATCCATCAAAAATTCTCTGAGGTACTTTCTCACATCGGCCGTTTCAGGACTATCAGGAGTTCCCAAGTTGACCAACAAAATGCCTGTTTTGGATTTGCTTATATTCATGCTTTAATTAATTGTACGTTTTGCTAACCAAAAATACAGGCTATTGTTAGAAAATACCAATAGAAATAAACTTTGAGTTTATTAAGGGTGAAAAAAATCCAGAAAATGGGTTGATAATTGCCTAATTCTATCTAACGCTTTAAAAGTTTACACTTTTTATATATTGAAGATCAGCACTTAAATCAGGTTTTTTATGTACATAGAGGCTGTCAAATCTTATTTCAAATGATGGTAAATTGAAATAAAATTTATACACTATTTTTGATTGGCTCTTCGTTGAAATTCCTTGCTGGCAGCATCCAGAAAGTCAATGAATTTCTGGATATCCGTTTCGTAAGCAATGGGATTTATGAGTGGATCTTCCTGTTGATCTAAAATTACATAGTAAGGCTGCGCATTGTTTTCGAAGCGGGTAATTTGAAAATCTGCATTCTGCTTGCCAATGGTTTTCTTGACCTTATTGTCATAAGTGGAGGTGTACCATTGGGACTCAGGTAAAGTGTGCCTTTCGTCTATATAAAGGGCCACAATTATGAAATCTTCCTTCAGGCGCTTAAGTACCCTGGAATCTGACCATACCCGAGCTTCCATTTCACGACAATTAACGCATCCATGTCCTGTAAAGTCGATAAACAGCGGTTTGTTTTGTCTTTTAGCTGCTCTGAGTGCCTGATCGTAGTCAAAATAACCTTGAATTCCATGAGGAAAATGAAGGAAATCAGCGTATTTGGGTGCCTCATCCAGTTCGTTGTCGGTGGTTTGCCGGCTGATTTTGGTCAAGTCAAAATCATGTGAAGAAAGGGGTGGTAAATAACCACTAAGGCCTTTTAAAGGTGCTCCCCACATTCCGGGAATCATATAAATGACCATTACGAAGGTAGCGATGGCCAGCATTAGTCTTGGCACACCGAGGTATTCCATTGGACTGTCATGTGGTAACCTAATTTTACCCAGCAGGTACAGGCCCATCATGGTAAAGATCACAATCCAGATGGCCAGGTAAATGTCCCTGTCAAGAATACCCCAATGGTATACCTGATCGGCAATGCTTAGGAATTTGAATGCAAGGGCAAGTTCCAAAAATCCAAGAACCACTTTTACTGAGTTTAGCCAGCCACCTGATTTAGGCAAAGAACTTAACCAGCCAGGGAAAATGGCAAATAGGGAAAATGGCAAGGCAAAGGCCATTGAAAAGGCCAGCATACCTAAAATTGGTTTGATGAGGGCCCCGCCAGCAGAACTAATTAATATTGATCCTACGATAGGACCAGTACACGAAAATGAAACCAGAACCAAGGTAAATGCCATAAAGAAAATGCCCAGGATGCCACCTTTGTCAGCCTTAGCATCCATTTTATTGACCAATCCCGCAGGAAGGGTAATTTCAAACAAGCCTAGAAAGGCCAATGCAAAGAAGATAAAAACCGCAAAGAAAAATACATTCGGCACCCAGTGGGTAGATAGCCAATTGGCAAATTCAGGCCCTTGAACAGCGGCTAAGACAGTGCCTGCAATGGTATAAATAGCGATAATAGAAAAACCATAAATAAAGGCATTTCTGTAACCTTCCATTTTGGTTTTACCTCTTCCAGTAAAGAAGGTAACCGTCATGGGTATCATTGGAAAAACACAGGGAGTCAATAATGCCGCTAAACCAGCCAGAAAGGCAATGAACATAAAGCCTATCAAGGACTCTTCAGGTTGCTCCAATGTGATTTTTTCCACAACAGGAGCATCTAGCGCCTTGCTTGAGACTGGACTGCCTAATTTGACCGTGAAATCTTCCTGATAATTAATACATTGGTTGGTAACATCAGAACACATTTGGTATTCCAGGGTACCTTTAATTATCGCATTCTCTTCGGTGATTAACAGCTTTTGATGAAACACACCCTCTTTTTCGAAATAAGTAATGTCTCCCTCCCAAATTTCGTCAAACTTCTTCTTTGAGCCGATGGCTTCCAGCTCTCCTTCAAGGCTGATTCCCTCAGCCTCTTCAAGGTTGATTTCTGTCAATATAGGCCCAAGATCCGGATCGAATTCGTTGGAATAAATGTACCAGTTGGTAGGGATGGTAGCCTTTAAAACAAGCGTAACTTCCTCTCCCACCTTTGGATCTTTCTGGTCAAGTTGAATGTCCCAGTTTGGTGGGGAGATTACCTGAGCACTTAATGGCAGGCTTAAGAAAAGGAAGGAAACTGCTAAATATAATACCTTATTGTAATTCATTACCGATTTTTTATATCCATTAAGGACTCACACCTCATAGTAATTTAAAACGGCAATGATAAGTTCCGTATTGTCTCCTCACTTTTACAACTTGTCCTTAATCTTTTTCTGAAAGGCGATGATAATGTTTGAAAAACAAAGCGATGGTTTCAATGCCTTTGAAATAATTGTCTACACCATAGTGCTCATTGGGTGAGTGGATGGCGTCTGTGTCTAGTCCAAAACCGAGCAAAATGGGATCCAAGCCCAAAACCTGTTGGAACAAAGCAGTAATGGGTATAGACCCTCCCTCTCTTGTTGGAATGGCTTTTTTGCCAAACGCCTCAGCTATGGCTGCCTCAGCTGCCTTATAACCAATCGAATCAGTAGGAATCACTGCCGCCTGTCCACCATGGTGGGGCACCACTTTTACTTTTACGGCAGGTGGAGCAATACTTTTAAAGTGCTCTTCAAAAAGTTTGGCAATGGCCTTATGGTCCTGATTGGGTACCAAGCGCATTGATATCTTTGCATGGGCTTTGGAAGGAAGAACCGTTTTAGCTCCTTCGCCTATATAGCCACCCCAAATACCATTTACGTCCAGGGTAGGACGGATGCCTACTCTTTCGATGGTGGTGTAGCCCTTTTCACCATAAGTTTCTTTGATGTCTAGTTTTTCTCTATAATCCGCTTCATCAAATGGAGCTTTATTCAATTGTTGGCGATATTCCTTACCATATTCTTCTACATCATCGTAAAACCCAGGGATGGTGATGTGGTTGTTTTCATCGTGAAGAGAGCTGATCATTTTGCAAAGGACATTGATAGGATTGGCCACTCCGCCACCAAAAGTACCACTGTGCAAATCCATTTTGGGACCAGTGACTTCTACCTGCATATAAGCAAGTCCTCGAAGGCCTACCGTTACGGATGGATGCTCCAATGAAATCATGGAGGTATCAGAAATTAATACGACATCAGCCTTTAGTTTTTCGTGATTGTCACGCACAAAAATATCCAGGTTTCCAGATCCTACTTCCTCTTCCCCTTCAATCATAAATTTAACATTACAACTAAGCTGCCCACTGGCTAACATGGCTTCAAAGGCCTTGACGTGCATATAGAATTGCCCTTTGTCATCTGCCGAGCCTCTAGCAAAAATGGCTCCGTTGGGATGACTGCTAGTTTTTTTGATCACTGGTTCGAATGGTGGAGAATCCCACAAGTCAAGGGGATCTGCAGGCTGCACATCATAGTGTCCGTAAACCAGCACCGTAGGGGCAGCGGGATCTATCACCTTTTCCCCATAAACTATTGGGAAACCGGCAGTGCTACAAATTTCAGCATGATCCACACCAGCTGCTTCAAGACTACTTTTCACATATTCTGCTGCCTTAAAAACATCCTTTTCGTAGGCTGGGTCAGCACTAACGGAGGGGATACGTAGCAAGTCCAATAACTCATCCAAAAATCTTTTCGAGTTGGATTCAATGTATTTTTTCAATTCCATGACGCTTTATTTTCTTTTTAATTAACCCGTAATAGGCAATTTATCAGCTGCTGAGACCAATTCAAAATCAGTCAATTGTTACCATTTCTTATTTCACCCTAGTGGTGCCTTACCTCAATCTCCATAGGACTTAATTTTAAAGTATTTACTTGCAATTCATGAGCCGTATCTGGAAACCGAATTGCATAATCTGGGATTATCCGAGTTGAAGCGTAAAATTAAGACATTTTAAAGAAACTTGCCTTATAATTTAAAATTTACCAGCCGCCCTTCCTTATTGGAATGCATGTGAGGAGGGATAGCAGATTGAATTTCTTCGAAAAGCAAAGTCACCAGTTTTTGTTTCAAAAAGCTACGGGTACGAATTAGGCTTATCTCTCTTACTGGAGGATCTCCTGAAAAGGGTCTAAGCCTGTTTTTTTCTTCTTCTGAAAGGTTTTCTGTAGCAAGTTCCGGAAGTAATGTAATACCAGTATAGCGGTCCACCATATTTTTTAACCCCTCCAGGGAGCCACTTTCATAGTGAAAATTCTTTCGTTGAAATTTACTTTTGTCACATAGGTTGAGCACTTGATCTCGGAAACAATGGCCTTGCTGCAAAATCCACAAATCTTCTGCAGGAAGATTTTCTACAGGGATTTCCGCCTCATTCAAAAGTGGGTGACCATTGGATAGATAGACATAAAATTTCTCGTAAAAAATCGGCTTTTCTACAATTCCGTTTTCATGAAGGGGACTCACTACTAAACCCAAATCAAGTTCATCATTTTTAAGTCGACTTATGATGTCTTCAGTAACCATTTCCTGTACTTCCAGAAGTACATTTGGATACCTTTCAATAAAATTTCGAATAAAAAGTGGCAATAGATAAGGGGCTAGGGTAGGAATTATCCCTATTTTAATTGTCCCACCAAGTTCTCCTTTGATTTCCGCCACCAGCTCAAAAATGCCCTTACTCTCTGCAACTACTCTCTTTGCCTGAACAACGACCTTTTCTCCAATTTCTGTGGGAATGACAGGCATTTTGGCCCTGTCAAATAAAATGATACCCAATTCCCTTTCCAACTTGCTCACCTGAGCACTTAGAGTAGGCTGGGTGACAAAACAGGATGCTGCAGCATTTCCAAAATGTCGAAACTTCTCTACAGCCAATATGTATTCCAGTTGTTGTATCGTCATATTTAGCTTTTGGTTTATTAATACTAAAGTAAATAACTTTCAATTTCCATTTTAAGGCTTCTTTATTGAACTTTTCCTTTTGTTAATTTGGTAAACAAACAGGTACCAGTTTAAGAATAAAAACAGACCTAAACCAAGAGCGACAATGGACATAATTTTCACCGATACATCGTATCTGAAATATAAGGTATGGTACATGTACCCAACCATGCCAGCTGCAATTCCCCAATTAATAAATCTCCAAATGCCTAATTTCGAAACGCTAGCCAACTTTTTAGCCTCTCTCTTCAGTGAAATCCAAACCCCAGTAAGTACAAGAATAGAGATGCCAAGTCCACCAAAAAACCACACTATTTTAGTCGTCAAACCTCCCCAATAACCAAAATGAAGTGGATCTGCTATATCGTTTATGTACATAATTGTGGGTACGTCCTCTGCATTTTGTGCCTTGATTACTTTGTAATTACTGGTGTCAATATAAACCCTATTTGCCCTATTCCTTACTAGTGACACATTGCTTTGTCCTGTTACATATACGACCGAAGATTTCTCCTGTGGAGGAAAAATAGTCATTACATGTAAGCCTGGAATAGCTTGTTGAGATTGGCTTACTATTTTATCAAAATCAAGAATGCTAGTTTTAGGAATGGAATCATTGGATTGTATAATATTTTCCAGTTTGGGTGATTCAGGATTACTTATCTTTCCAATGTTTCCTAGATTGGTTCTTTCCAGGAAATACCAAATTCCCGTGACAGAAAACAATATAGCAAAAGGTATTGACCATAAACCTACGAGTCGATGAATACTGCGGTACAAAAGTAGGGTTCCATTTCCTGATTTAAGTTGAAACAATTTTTTCCACCATTTTTTATAGAATAAGAGGGCTGTTGTCAAGGATATGAAAAGCATAAACCCAAAAAACAAAACGGTAAAGTGCCCCACCTGGAAAGGAATAAAAAGGTAATAATGAAGGTCACGAAAGAATCGCTGAAAGGTAAGTGTAACTTTTCCTTGTACTTCGCCACTATAAGGGTTGACAAATACATAGTACCTTTGATCATCAATTATCACATTCACAATGTCGCAAAGGTAGGATTCGTCAGTTGCCGACCAGGAAGTAATGGTTCCATTGGGAAAAGCATTTCTAACATTTTTTATCTTTTGCTGATGTGTAACATCAAAATTATCCACATTTGCTCTAATTTCAGGAATAAATAGCCAGTCCATTTCATGACTTAAGGTGGCTAATGTACCAGAAAAGCATACTATAAAAAATAGTATGCTTAACTTGATTCCAATCCAACTGTGAATCTGAAAAAATGCTTTTTTATTCAGTTTCATACAAAATATTTAAAACGTATAACCAATGCTTAACAAGAAGTTCCTAGGCGTTCCAGGAAAAAGCCTTACAAAACTGTAACCTCCTACCCAATGTGTTTTGTTCCAGACATTGTTTAATGTAAATGCGATTTTTACCTTATTTATCTTATAGGCAACGCCAGCATCAAATATGGTGTAAGCGGGTAATTGAAGTGCTTGTTCAAAAGTATTTCTTTCAGAAACAAAATTTGCCCCAGCGTTGAAATTTACCCCAGTCAGCCAGCCATCAAATGCATAATTTGCGAAAAATCCGCCAGAGTGTAATGGGGCATTTTCTTTCCTTTCCGCAATTAAATCTTCATTGTCATCTTCCACAATGGTTGCGTTATTGTAGGCATAATTGACTGTCAGGCTCAGGTTAGCACCTATTCTGCCATTTATATCTAATTCACCTCCTTGCGCACGTTCTGCTCCTCGCTGAACTAATAGTCCGGTGTCCGGATCAGTAATCAGTATGTTCTGATTTTCAATATTATATATAGCTAAATTTGCCGATAACCTATCATTGAAAAAAGTGCCTTTGGCGCCACCCTCAAGCATTTGACCTTGCATAGGGTCAAATGGTTCACCTACTGTTTCTACCAAATCAATAGGGTTTTGGGGCTGGAAGCTTTCAGTATATGTTGCATAAAGGTTGATGGCATTACTCAGGGTATAGACTAATCCTAAACGAGGTAAAAACTTCTTTTGTTCTCTGATAACCTCATCATTCTTTTTATAATTGATCACATCAGTGTAAAATTCCTGCCTTAAACCTAGTAATACCTGTAACTTTTTCCACTTGATTTGGTCTTGAATATAAATACCTTGTGTGTAAAATCTAGTGGGAGCCAACTCACCCCGACCAAGGATATAGTCACTGGGATAGGCAAGCGTAAAAGTAGGGTCTTCTAAATTAAAATGTGGGATATTTGGCTTAGGTAAGCCATTTTCAAAAATGTAATTTTGTGCATTTGATGGATCATAATTAGCCAGATTTCCATCTAACGTTCTATAAATAGCCCCACTACTTGTAAAAATGGATCCTCCACCTACTGGTCTTACACTTTGGATGTAATCAAATCCGAAAAGTATTTTGTGCTCGATTTGATCTGTTTTGGTGTTCCAAACGAAATAAGAACTTACATTATCATTGACCTGCTTTTGCTCTCTGGCAGAAATTCGCATTCCCATCAGCGTCGGAATTTCATTGCCTAGACTATCTACAGCAAACCGATTTGATGTTCGATGTTCAAACAGGTCCTCATTGTAGGCATAACGCATGTAGGATGTATTGAACGAAAAGTCTTTGGTAAACTGGTGATTGATAGACAATGTACTGTAACCTACATTGGATTTATGAAAGTCATTAGCAGCACCTATGGCAAATGAAATAGGCGTGGAGTTGAGGTTTGCCCCAGCCGAAGCTCCAAAAATCGGCTGGCCCCTGTCCAACTTACCTTCAAAGTTTGTAATTACCAAATCAAAATTAATTCGTGTTTTATCTGTAGGTAAAAATGAAATAGATGGAGCTACCATAAAGGATTTAAACTCTTGTAAATCCCTAAAATCATCCGAATCTTCGTAAGCCATGTTTAATCGATAGAGCAAGGTATTCTCTTCATTTAGTGGACCTGTGAAGTCTAGCGTAGAGCGAAGTGTGTTGAAACTACCTGTAGTAAAAGTTATCGCTTTTCTTTCCACATCCAATGGCTTTTTAGTTACCCTATTCATAGTGCCTCCAGGAGAAGAATTGCCAAAAATGGCTGATGCAGGCCCTTTAATTACTTCAACTCTTTCCAAATTTGCTGTAAGTACCTGTGGCCCGAATAAACCTATAACCCTTAAACCGTTAACCAATTCTTGTTGGGAACGAAAACCCCGAATCGTATAATCATTGTAGTAGGAGAACTGATTAATTCCACTAATATTTTTTACTACATCATTGACCCTGTAGGCCCAATGTCATTAAGTTAGCATAAATAATTGGTTTGCAGTGATATAAGGTGTATATTTAGATATCAACAAACAATTTTAACTTATTTTATTAAGGAAAAAACAAGCAACCATGGGAAATCATTTTAG
>Ga0222651_1000074_pt1 | contig 73436 bp, 75 predicted proteins | sample AntAcemetagen369_FD_179855 | JGI IMG/M metagenome (GOLD analysis project Ga0222651, IMG submission 179855) | Saline water microbial communities from Ace Lake, Antarctica - #369 | ecosystem: Environmental > Aquatic > Non-marine Saline and Alkaline > Saline | place: Antarctica: Ace Lake...
AACGCCTGTGCCATCCCCTCGGTATCATACGGATTCACCAGCAGCGCCCCCGTCATTTCCTCTGCCGCCCCGGCAAAACGGGACAGGACCAGAACGCCAGGATCGGCATGCGATTGCGCCGCGACAAATTCCTTGGCAACAAGGTTCATACCGTCGCGCAATGGCGTCACGAACCCCACGCGGCTGTGCCGGTAGAACCCGGCAAGCACCCGCCGGCTAAAGCCCTTGTTCAGATACCGGACCGGCACCCAGTCGAATTAGGAATGGGCACCGTTGATATACCCGGCCTCGGCTTCCAGTTCCTGGCGAATTTCCTGATACTGCAATACATCGGTCCGCGACGGTGGCGCGATCTGCATGAATGTCACGCCGCGCTTGTGGTCCGGATAGGTATTCAGAAACTGGTCGAAGGCCTGCATCCGGTGCAGCAACCCTTTTGAATAATCCAGCCGGTCGACGCCGAGAATGAGATGGCGGTCGCCAATACTTTCCTTCAGCCGGCGGACATGGCTCGACGACTCTGCCTCGTCGGCAAGTTTGACGAAATCCTCTGTTTCGATGGAAATCGGGAAATGTTTGACCACGGTCTTCCGCCGCCCAAGATAGACCGTGCCGTTGGGTTCCGCTGTGCCTCCGGCTTCGCGGATCACGTAATCAAGGAAGGCCATGACATTGCCGCGCGTCTGGAAACCGATCACATCGAATTCCAGCAGGGCCGACACCAGATCGGCATGATTCGGCAGCGCCAGCAGGACTTCGCGTGCGGGCCAAGGGATATGCAGGAAGAACCCCATTTTCTGCCGACATTTCAGCTTGCGCAGCTCCGATGCCAGCGGCAGGAAATGGTAATCGTGAATCCAGACGATATCGTCTGGTTCCAGCAACGGCGCGATATTCTTGGCAAAGAGTTCGTTGACCCGGTTATAGCCGCTGAAATTCTGTCGCGAGAATTCGGTCAGGTCGAGCCGGTAATGCATCAGCGGCCACAGCGACTTGTTGGCGTAGCCGTTGTAGTACTGCTCGTAATCCTGCTCGGCGAGATCCAGCGTCGCGTAGGTAACTTTGCCGACGGTCTTCATGTGGAAGCCGTCGGGTTCGGAATCAACGGTTTCGCCGCTCCACCCGATCCATATACCCCCAATCCGTTCCAGCGCGGCCTGTACCGCCACCGCAAGGCCACCGGAAGATTCCTTCCGCCGGCCATCGGGAATCATGACGCGGTTGGATATGACGATCAGGCGGCTCAAAAGGCATCCTCCCAGGATTTCGACAGCCGGATGGCGCTATGAATGAGACCGACCATCGAGTAGGTCTGCGGAAAATTCCCCCAGAGCTCACCGGTCTCCGGATCGATATCCTCCGACATCAATCCCAGATGATTGCGCCGTTCCAGCATATGTTCGAACAACGCCCGCGCTTCATCAACCCGCCCGGCCGAAGCCAGCGCGTCGATATACCAGAACGTGCAAACATTGAATGACGTTTCCGGAACGCCGAAATCATCCTCCCCCCGGTAACGGAACAGGTAGTTGCCCTGCTTGAGGGTCTTCTCGATGAAGGCCAGCGTCCCCTTGAATTCCGGGCTGGTCCCTTCGACGAACCCCAGTTCCGGCAGCATCAGCAGTGACGCATCCGCATCCGCGCCGCCGAAACTGTTGGTGAAGGCCTTCAATTCATCATTCCAGGCCTGTTCCATAATGCCGGATCGTATCTTTGCCGCATGATCAGACCAGTCCGCGGCTTTTTCGGCGAGGTTCAGGTGCTCCGCAATTCGGGCCAGACGGTCACAGGCGGCCCAGCACATGACACTGGAAAATGTGTGCACCTGCGCCCGGTTACGGTATTCCCAAAGCCCCGCATCCGGCTTGTCCCAAAGCTTCAGCGCCTGACGTCCGAAACGCTCAAGGGTTTCGAACAGCTCCAGGTCGCCCTGACGCTCCAGCCGCCGATCAAAGAAGCTGTGCGCACTGGACAGGATGACACTGCCGTAGCCGTCGTTCTGCACCTGCCGATAGGCGTCATTGCCCACACGGACAGTCCCTGCCCCGTCATATCCGGTCAGCCCGTCGATCACACGCTCTGTCAGGACTTTTTCATGCAGGATACCGAATACCGGCTGCAGATATCCGTCCTGCGAGCCGACGATGATATTCTTGATATAGGTCAGATAGCCTTCCATCGTTCGCGTTACGCCCAGTCGATTGAGCGCCCGAACGACAAAATACGAATCCCGTAGCCAGCACAGACGATAATCCCAGTTCCGGCGGGATTGGTCGGCCTCGGGCACCGATGTCGTTGTGGCGGCAATGATCGCGCCGGTTTCCTCGAAGCTGCTGAGCTTCAATGTGATCGCGGCGCGGATAACGTCGTCCTGCCATTCGAATGGAATTGCGAGATAGCGGCACCACTCGCTCCAGTAATATTGCGTGCGTTCGAAAAAATCCCGATAGGTCGCCGCCACCGACTGTTCCAGGCTTTCATCCGCACCAAAGAACATCGTGACCGCATCTTCCAGGATAAACGGCAATTCTTCCTCGATGAAGGTGACCGGGCAATCGGTGGTCAAGCGGTAGGTCTGTTCCGGCGACCGGTAACGAATATGGTTGCTGCCCCGCGTCACCGTGGGCGGCGTATCGGCATAATCGAATGTCGGCCGCATCCGGATCGTGACCTGTGGCGTGCCGCTAACCGGTTCAATGCGGCGGGCCAGCATCGTCGGTCGAAAGGTCCGCCCGAACTGCTTGAAACGCGGCGCGAAATCGATAATGCGGATACAGCCGCCATGATCGTCCCATAGAGTCGTTTCCATGATGGCCGAATTCGGCAGGTAGCGCTGCTCCGAGCGCGCGAAGCCGGACAACCGGACATCCCAGAACCCCACCTCCTGCGCGCGCTCCCGATTGAGCAGCGCGCTGAAAATCGGGTCACCATCCAATCGCGGCAGACAACACCAGAGATGGCGGCCCCGGTCGTCAATCAACGCCGAAAACGTACAATTTCCGATTACCCCCAGCTTCAGTCCGCGCCAGTCGTCGTCAATTGCCGTGTCAGCCATTCGGGGTCCGCTCCCTATCGTTCGAGTTTTTTCGCCAGACGGGCAAGCCATTCGTGCACAGCCGCAACATCTGCCAGCCGGTACCGGGCATCGCTTTCGCGCTCCAGTCCGACACAATATCCGTACCCGCCAAGGGCCCGCACCGCCGTAAAACCGTATTCGTCCGTTGTATCGTCCCCCAGGAAAACCGGGACACGTCCACTGAATGGCGCTTCCTCCATGAAGGCGCGTATCGCCGCCCCCTTGTCAGCACCTTCGGGCTTAATCTCGAACACCATCTTGCCATGCAGCAGGGCAAGGCCGGTCCGTCCGAAAAGCTGCTCCAGTATGAATGCGTGGACTTCGGATTCCAGTGCCGGCGCAGCGCGATAATGAAGGGCAATGGTTCGCCCCTTGTCTTCCAGCAGCAAGCCCGGTCGGTCAGAAACAAACCCGGCCAGCACATCACGCAATGCTGTCAGGTCATACGCCAGGCCCGCACTCTCAATCGCCCCCTGGTACGAACGCCGTTCCATCCCATGCACCGCACCCACCGGCAGTGACAATCCCGAAAACAGGGAATCGGCATTCGCCAGCGTTCGCCCCGTCACCAGCGCCAATGCCCCCCCAAGCTGCCCCGCGAGACGTTCGAGGGATTGCAGCAGCGCCGGCGGGACAGTGACAAGTTCCGGCCGCTCGACGATTTCAAGCAACGTTCCGTCGATATCGAGAAATAATGCAAGGTTTTTCGGATTGTCCGGGACAGGCGCCGGCTGTTCGAATTGCCGCCCATCATTCCCACGGGATACATCGGTTTTAGACTGGCACTGAATCGGCATCATCAGACAGCGAGACTTCCCGTTTGGTTTCACATTGCGATGTATCTCTCGGCAAAATGTCACGTTAATTCCTGCAAATCCAGTCGATTAGGAATTTTCATGCGCACTGGCATATAGTTCCGGCCCGCACGCCGGTCTCTAGCGACACTTTTCCGGTGGCATCCTTACATTGGCACCGGTATTCCCGGTGCCCTTTCATCCAGGAACTCGCACATGCTGGCCGCCTTCAGAGTCAGAAGTTTCCGCTTCCAGTGGCCGGCCGATCTGCTGACGTCCTGGGCGTTCGAAATGGAAACGCTCATCCTCGGCTGGTACGTCCTGGTTGAAACAGATTCCGTCGTATCGCTGGCGCTGATCGGATCATTGCATTTCCTTGGCACGCTCGTCGCCCCCCTGATCGGCGTCGCCGGCGACAGGATCGGTCGGCGTGCCGTGATGTGCATGATGCGAACGACTTATGCCGGTCTTGCTGTCGCAATGATGGTTTTCGGCCTGACGGATACGCTGACCCCCAACCATGTCTTCGCCATCGCCTTCCTGGCCGGACTGGTGCGGCCATCCGACATTTCCATGCGGAATGCGCTGATTGGTGATTCCATGCCGCCGGGTGGCCTGACAAATGCCATGGGCCTGTCCCGCACAACGCAGGATTCCGCGCGCGTTGCCGGCGCACTGCTTGGCGCCGGGCTGCTATCGACCCTGGGTATCGGCCCGTCTTATATCGCGATCGCCGGGTTTTACGCCGCCAGCCTGGCACTCACCTTTGGCGTGACCCGGTACCGTCCCGGTGCGGAGCCGAACGAGGCGGATGGATCACCTGCCAAACCGGTGATGTCGCCCTGGCGCGACCTGCTGGACGGCATCGTCTATTGCTGGCAAACGCCGAAAGTCCTGGCGCTGATGATTCTGGCGTTTCTGGTCAATCTGTGCGGTTACCCGGTAACGCACGGACTGCTGGGCTATGTCGCCCGGGACATCTATCAGCTCGACGCAAACGGCTTTGGACGCATTGTCGCGTATTTCGCTGTCGGCGCCCTGGCCGGGTCCCTGACGATGGCCTGGCTGGGCACCCCGCGGCGCCCGGAACGATTCACCCTGATGAACATTTTCGCCTGGTTCGCACTGGTTATCGTGTTCGGCTTCGTCACCGACGAGACCATCGGCTGCGCCGTCCTGGTCCTCATCGGGGTGACCCAGGGCGTCTCGATGATTTCACTTGCAGTCACGCTCCTGACGACGGTCGCCCCCCGCTTCCGGGGCTGCATCATGGGGGTGCGAATGCTCGTCGTTTACGGGCTGCCGGTCGGGCTGATGGCATCGGGAAGCATCATCGAGGCAATCGGCTTTCCGGCAACGCTGACCATCTATGGCGTTACCGGTATCGTGTTGAGTATGCTGGTTGCCATTTATTACCGGGCGTCCCTCTGGCATCAGTAAAAGCCGCCCGCACAATCAGGAGACTGCTGAATGCGTGCCATGATTTGCAAGGACTGGGGTTCCGTTGAGGATCTGACCCTGGAGGATGTCCCGCCGCCGGTTCCCGGAGACGACGACATCCTGATCGAGATCGCTGCCGTGGCAGCCAATTTCGCGGATGCAATCATGATTTCCGGCAAGTACCAGACCAAGCCGGAGCGGCCCTTCAGCCCCGGACTGGAAGCTTCCGGCACCGTTCTGGCCTGCGGCAAGGACATCACCAACTGCAAGCCCGGTGACCGGGTCATGGCAATGCTCGCCTATGGCGGCTATGCGGAACAGGCGCTGGCCAAACCCGGCGACACCTTTGTCATCCCCGACGCGATGTCGTTCGAGGACGCGGCGACTTTCCCGGTCGCCTATATGTCCAGCCATGTGGCAATTCGCTGGGAAGGCCGCCTGCAACCCGGCGAAACCATGCTGGTTCTGGGCGCCGCCGGCGGCGTCGGCCTGACCGCGGTGGAAATCGGCAAGGCGATGGGTGCACGCGTTATCGCTGGTGCGAGTTCGCCGGAAAAACTGGCAGCCGCCGCAGAACACGGCGCCGATGACGGTATCGATTACAGCAAGAAATCCCTGAAAGACCGGGTTATGGAACTGACGGACGGCAAGGGCGTCGATGTCTGTTTCGACCCCATCGGTGGCGACCTGTTCGATTCCGCCCTGTCGTCGCTCGGTTGGGGCGGTCGTATACTGCTGGTCGGTTTCGTCGGCGGCATCCCGCAAATTCCCGCCAACCGCTTGCTGGTCAAAAATCGGGCCGCGCATGGCAGTTCGCTGCGCCATTTTCGCTGGAACCAGCCGGACAAACTACGCCAGAGTGTCGATGAGCTGTTCGGCTGGTATGAAGAAGGCAAGCTGCACCCGTTGGTCACCCATCGCCTGCCACTGGAAAAGACCGTCGAGGCAATCGGGATGCTGACCGGCCGCAAGGCGCATGGCAAAATCATCGTGACGCCCTGACACAGCGGCAAGGAACCAGCCTATGGAAATCCGACTGACCGAGCACGGCGATCATATCGCCATCATCACGATCGATAACCAGCCACGCCGCAATGCCATGACACGGGATATGATCGGGGATCTGGCCAACCTGTGGGACCGGCTGGAAACGTCCCATCACCGCTGCATCATCCTTACCGGTGCCGGGGACCGCGCCTTCAGTTCCGGTGCTGACCTTGGCGGCGACCTCAGTGCCTCGCCCGAACTGGCGCGGGCGATCAATCGCGGGCTGCTGAAAACCCACCCCTACCGGAAGCCCATTGTCGCCGCCGTCAATGGCGACTGTGTCGCCGGCGGGCTGGAACTGCTGCTGTCGACCGATATTCGCGCCGCCTCGCCCAACGCCCGGTTTGGTTTACCGGAGGTGAAATGGTCGATTTATCCTTTTGGCGGGTCAACATCGAAACTGGCACAGCAGATCGGCTATGTGCACGCCATGGATTTGCTGCTGACGGCAGAATTGATCTCCGCTGAAACAGCAACCGAACGGGGCCTGGTCAACCAGGTCGTTCCCGCGGACCAGTTGATGGACTGGGCCATCGCCAAGGCGGAAACCATCGCCGCAAACAGCCCGTCCGCGGTGCAGGCCGTAAAATGGCAGATGAGCTCAACCGTCGCCGATCACGCCATATCGCGCGAGACGATGGACCAGGAACTGGGCGACGACGTCCGCGGCGGACCGCATTTCGACGAAGGCGTTGCGGCGTTTCTGGAAAAACGCCAGCCACGCTACGAATAACGCCGCTCAGTCTTCCTGAAAAAACGCGCCCAGTCGGTTCTTCTGCAGCTTTCCGGTAGACGTCAGCGGCAATTCGGCCACGGAAACGAACCGGTAGTGGCGCGGCACCTTGTAGGCGGCCAGCGTCTTGCGGCACCAGGCAATCAGGTCATCCGGGTCCGGCGGCGCACCATTTTTCAATACAATGACCGCCGCTACGGCTTCATCCAGTCGTGTATCGGGAATCCCGGTCACCCAGGCCTGTTCGATGGAATCATGCTGTATCAGAACCTTCTCGACCTCCGCGGGAGCCACGTTGATGCCGCCTGTCTTGACCAGTTCCTTGATCCGGCCGTGGAAGGTCAGATAACCATCCGCGTCCATCGCCCCCAGATCACCGCTATGCATCCAGCCTTCCGCATCGAAGGTTTCGGCAGTGCGTACAGGGTCGTTGAGGTAACCGGGCGTCACATTGCCCCGAATCACGATTTCACCCAGTTCATCCGCCGGCAGCACAATCCCGCTTTCAGGATCGACAATCCGGATTACCGATCCAACCAGCGCCTGACCGGAACAGCGCAACCGCCGTTCCAACGGGTCATGCGCGTCGATCACCGCTGAATTGCCATAGCCTTCGGTCAAACCGTACACGTTGCAGATTTCACGGACCCCAAGATCGACAATCCGCTGGATCTGTTCCGGTGTGCCGATCGTGGCCCCCGTGCGCAAGGACCCCAGGTCGCGATTTTTCCTGTCCGGGTGAGCTTCCATCGCCAGCGCCATTGTCGGCATGCCGTAAAAAACCGAGCAGCGCTCGGTCTCGATCAACCGCAATGCTTCCCCCGCATCGAAATGGTGTTGCAACACAACGGTGCCGCCATGGGTCATCACCGTGAACAGTGCGTTGACGCAGGAAAACGACCAGAACAGCGAGACCGCAAGCCATAGCCGATCCTCCGGCGTCAGATGCATGCGCTCGCCGATTGACCACATGTTGTCGATCAGCCCGCAATGCAGCAGCGGCACGCCTTTCGGCGTCGAGGTCGAACCGGACGTATAAAGAATACAAGCCGTATCCCCTGTTTCCGGAACATTGGCTGCCAGCGCCGCATTGGAGACATCGGCACCCAGCGACGGCAACGCTGCAAGGCAGATCCTGCTGTCCGATTCAGCGCCATCGGCGGTAATCACCCGCGACAGGCAATCAATTCCCTGATCGGCGCTTGCGATACCGGCCAGCACGTCGTCCAGCGCCTTATCGCGGATACGCTCTTCGGCCACCAGCAAGGCGACATCGGCGTGCCTGATCTGATAGGCCAGTTCCGGTGGCGTGGCCCAGGTATTCAACGCCACGACCTCGGCCCCCAGAGACATTGCGGCGAAATAGGCAATCAACCATTCATGCCGGTTGTCCATCAGGATCGCCATACGGCTGCCACGGCGCATCCCCAGCGCATACAGGCCCTTGGCATGCCCAAGAACAGTTTGCTGGAATTCTGAGTAGGTGAAACGGAATTCGCCATCGATAACGAATTCCCGATCCGGGTACCGACCGGCCATTTCGGCCAGCAGGTCAGGCGTTGTGCGACTTACAGGTTTGTCCATTTAATATGTGGTCCGCTTATAGAAAACCCATCACTTCAGCGCGAACATGCATCCGCCCCTGTCGTGACCGACGTAACAGGCTAACCCAGTTCCTTTGCCAGAAAGGCCAGCGTGCGTTCCCGGGCTATATGGGCGCATTCTTCGTGGAACGGCGGGTAGCCGAACCGGTTGAACCCGTGATCCGCGCCTTCGTATTCATGAATGGTCACATTCGGCTTGCCGTCCAGATGCGTATGGATATCGCGCAGCATGTCAGGCGGAATCCGCGTATCCAGTTCGCCGAAATGCAGCAACAGCGGACCGGTAATGTTATCCGCCTCGTCATAGTGATTGTTCAACTGAACTGAATAATACCCGACCCCGGCATCCAGAACCTTGCGGGACATCCCCAGATAGACAAGCTTGCCCCCCAGACAGAAACCAACCGACCCGACGCGGCCAGCGCAGTTTTCCTGCCCCCGCAGCCAGTCGACGCAACAACCCAGATCCTCCATCGATTTGTCCAGGTCGAGCGAAAAGCCCATTTCACGCCCCTGCTGCTGCCCTTCCGGTGTGTAGTCCAGATAGGTCCCCGGCGCTTCACGCCAGTAAATATCCGGCGCGATACAAACGTAACCGTCTTCGGCATAGCCATCCGCAACGGCCCGAACCCAGTGATTGGAATTATAGATTTCCGGCAGGATAACGAGGCCTGGTCCCGCACCGCTTGCCGGGCTGGCCAGATAGGCCTCGAACTGCCCACCATCCTTCGAATCGATTTGAACCATCTCTCCTGACATTGCCGAATTCTCCCTGAACGACCTTCACATACCCCATCGTGCCCGTTCCGAAACGATGGGGCAACTCCACCACTTCCAGACCGGCATGAAGGGATATATCCTGCCACCGCCTGAACAAGCCCTCGTAAATTCCGGATTGTGAGACCACGTAAAGTAAATGAAAAGGGATTGACCCTATAGTGCGGTCCCCGCCAACCACTGCTGCTGGCGAGACATTGCACTGACCGGGGATATTGCCCTTGCACCGCCAGCAAAAAATAAGCAGACATAATCAAACCGGAAGCCTTCCGGTTACGAAGATGTCGCCAATTGAAGGTACGATCTGAAAAATGAATGTCGACTCGTTGCTTGATCTTTTACTGACCTTCGACATCCATGCGTTCACAAAGATCGTATTTATCGATCTGGTCATGTCTGGCGACAATGCGATTATCATTGGCTTGGCCGCCGCCGGGCTGCCGCCTGAATTGCGACGGCGCGCCATCTTCTTCGGCATCATCGTGGCAACTGTCCTGCGGATATTCTTCTCCGCAATCACCTATCAGCTTCTCAGTATTATCGGCCTGACCCTGGCCGGCGGGCTTCTGCTGCTATGGGTCGCATATAAGATGTGGCAGGAACTTAGGTCCATACAGCACGAAGAGAGCCTGCCCGAAGGTGCGGAAAACCCGGCACCAAAGACAATCCGCAGCGCGATGATCAGCATTATTATCGCCGACGTATCCATGTCGCTGGACAACGTTCTTGCGGTCGCGGGCGCCGCGCATGGAGCACCGGGAATGCTGATTTTCGGGCTGGTGCTGTCGGTTGCGCTCATGGCATTCGCCGCGAATTACATCGCTGTCCTTCTCGAAAAGCATCGCTGGCTGGCCTATACCGGCCTCGCCGTTGTCGGCTACGTCGCCCTGGAAATGATCTGGCGTGGCTCGCACGAAGTGTATGGTGCAACCGCCGGAGTGCTTTTCTGACGCCGAATAATCCGGCAGGATTGGCACCGGACCAAACCATTACTGCGAGGCCGCCATGCCGATGATTACCGACCAGTCCCCAATTACCTTTTCCGACCCCTTGCCGGAAGAAGTCGACGTACTGGTTATTGGCGCCGGGGTCGCAGGGACCGCCACCGCATTTTTCCTCGCTGAACGTGGCATGAAGGTTCTGCTTTGCGACAAAGGCCGTGTCGCGGGCGAACAATCGAGCCGCAACTGGGGCTGGATCCGCCAACAGGGCAGAGACGCCGCCGAACTGCCGATCATGATGGAATCAAACCGTATCTGGCGGGGACTGGCAGAAAAAACCGGCGAACCTGATCTTGCCTTCACCCAGGGCGGCACGGTTCACCTGGCCGACAACGCCGCCAGTCTGGCGAAGCTGGAAACATTCTATGACGTCGCGAAGCAGCACCAGCTCGACACGAAAATGCTGACCCCGGCGGATATTCAGGAGCGCTACCCGAATATCGGCGGCGACTGGGTCGGCGGCATGATTACCGAAAGCGATGGCCGCGGCGAACCCTTCGTCGCCATTCCGGCACTGGCCCGGGCCGCGAAACGTCTGGGCGTGAATATTATCGAAGCCTGCGCGGTCCGCACCCTGGATATCGAAGGTGGCAGGGTCACCGGTGCTGTCACCGAAAAAGGCCGCGTGCGCTGCAGTCAGGTGGTACTGGCCGGCGGTGCCTGGTCAACGCATTTCGCCGCGAATGCCGGCATCAACCTGCCCCAGCTCGCCATACGATCCACCGTCGCCCGGACAGAGCCCGGGCCGGAACTTTACACAAGCAACTTCCGCACCCCCGGGCTTTGTGTACGCCGACGCGCGGATGGCGGCTACACGGTTACCAGCGGCGACCTGATCGAGCATTATCTTTCGCCGAAGTCCTTCAAGTATTTCACCAAATATTTCAACCTCCTCAAAATTTCCGCTTCCGATGTCCGCATTCGGCTGGGCGCCCCCAAAGGTTATCCGGGGGCATGGGGCATGCCAACCCGCTGGACGGCGGAAGAAATCAGCCCCTTCGAAAGAATGCGGGTCGTCAATCCGGAACCATCGCCGGTTGTCATGCGCCGTATCCGGGAACGGATGCCCGTGCGCTTCCCCGAACTGAAAGACCTGAAAATCGCCGAATCCTGGGCCGGGATGATTGATGTGACACCCGATGCTGTCCCCACCCTGGGCGAAGACAGCACAACAAAGGGGCTGTTCATCGCAACCGGGTTGAGCGGGCATGGATTCGGCATCGGCCCGGCTATCGGCCGGATTATGGCCGACCTCGTTTCCGGGCGCGACCCCGGACATGACCTCTCCCGGTTCCGTGCCGGGCGTTTCTTCGACGGCAGTCAGATCGTGCCGGGGCCATATTGAAGGACCACAAATGACCGATACGATTATCTACAAGATCTGCACGGTCGAGGAATGGGCGGATGCCGAACGTCAGGGCACGTTCACCGGCAGCCCCGTCGATATTGCCGATGGGTTCATCCATTTTTCCACGGCGCAACAAGCCCGGGAAACGGCGCGGCGACACTTTGCCGGCAAGACCGGGCTGGTTCTGGTGGCAATCGACACACAAAAACTGTCGGCGGAAATTCGCTGGGAGGAATCACGGGGCGGCGACCTGTTTCCCCATCTCTATACGCCTCTCCCAACGGCGGCGGCGATAGAGGTCATCCCGCTACCACTGGAAAACGGCGTTCACGTCTTTCCCGATTCCCTGCGCTGAACATTAACGGAGCAAGCAGATCATCATGTTCAAAACCATGAAGCAGATACTCCCCATCGCGGCATTCGCGCTGTGCACCTATGGCACTGCGCATGCCGACGTGCAGAAGGGCATGCATATCTTCTCCGCCTGCCGCGGCGTAAACGTGCATTTTTGCCAGGGCTATATCACGGCCATCGCCGACGAACTGAGTGACGGGGTTGAATTCCGCGGCTATCGCGCCTGCGTTCCCAAAGACGTCACCATCGGACAATTACGGCTGATCATAAGCAAATGGCTTAGCGAGCATCAGCAGTACAGGCAGGAACCCGGCGCGGGCCTCGTCGCCGAGGCGCTGGCGGAAACGTTTCCCTGCTCGTAACCAAGACTGCTAATCCAGAAAACGGACCTTGTCGGAGTCCAGCAGCGGGCGCAGCCAGTCGGGTTTGGGCAAGCCGTCCCTGACCCGTTTTTCCATGACCGTTTCAGCGGTACGGATTTCCGCGAGTCTGGCGATAACCGCCGTCAGCTGCGCCTGTGGCACGATCACGACACCGTCCGGATCGCCGACCAGCACATCACCCGATTGCACCTGAACATTACCCAGTACAATGGGCAGTCCCACCGTACCCGGCCCGTTTTTCACCGGTGAATTGGGCGTGATCCCTGCGCAGAAAAGCGGAATACCAACCGCCCTGCACCCGGCGCTGTCACGAGCCAGTCCATCGGTGACGAAAGCGGCGACGCCACAATTCTTCGCCATGCCCAGTAACAGGTCGCCGGTAACACAGCTGGTTGTGAAGCCTTCCGCCGCCGCGACGATCACATCACCGTCCTGCACAACATCCAGGGCCGCAAAAACAGACAGGTTCTCATCCGGCCCCGCATGGCAGGTAACAGCCACCGCAACGAACGAAGCCCGCTGTGGGTCAAGTGGCTTGATCCGGTAGTCCAGCGCACCACGACCGCCCATGCAGTCGACCAGATGGCCGGTTTGCGCACCCTGAAGCTTGGCGACGAGCGCGGTGTCCGGACGGGGAAAATTTCGCCTGATCGTCAGAAGCGGGGGATCTTCAATCATGTCTGTCTCCGTCGCTGAAAAAAATTAAACCCGGGCAAGAAAATCGAGCAGCGCCTGGTTGAACAGGTCCGGCTGTTCCCAGTATGCGGAATGGCCCGCGCCTGGAACGACGCATGTCTCGTGGTTCGGAATGCGGGCGGCCAGCATTTCCAGCACCGCCGGCGGGGTATAAAGATCGGCATCCCCGGTCAGCATCAACACCGGCATGGCAAGGTTCTCCAGCGTCCGCCAGGTGATCTTCTCAAGGTCCGGTTGCCGGCTGGGGCGGACGCCATGGAACGCCTTGTCTTCCAAATCGAGCCAGGCACGGACGCCTTCCGGATTCGCCGCCCGGTAGGATGGTCCCAACTCGCGAAAATCGGGCGGCATGCCGTCGAAACCTGCGGGTCGCAATCCCTTCGATATCGCCTGATAATCGCTGTCGCTGACGCCTACCAGCGTGCAGGCAAGGATCAGGCTGCACAGCCGGTCCGGCCAGGCCTGCGCAAATCGGTCGCGACAATACCGCCCAGCGCCGTGCCAAGCAGGTGGAACCGGTCAAGTTCAAGAAAGTCAACGAGCACCTTCAGGTCGCCCGCTCCCGTACCCCGGTCCTCGGGCGGTCCGGCCTCCGACCCATGATGCCCGCGCCGCGAATAGCCGATAACCCGGTATCCGGCGGCGGCAAGCACCGGCTGCTGATAACCCCAAACAAGGCCGCTCCCCGTATTGGAATGGCCCAGCACGACCGGAACGCCGTCGCCCCCCGTGTCCCAGTACCAAAGCTTTGCACCCGGCGCAGCCGCCAGGCCTTCGGTGACGGGCACTTGTGCGGGTATTGGCCGGGGCGTGAAATCTGGAATGCCGGACATGGTCAGGCGCTCAGGAACGGTAGCACGGAATCAAGAAACAGTTCCGGCGTCTGGACATGCATGAAGTGACCGGTATCCAGTTCCTGATACACCGCACCGGGAATGGCCGCCGCGACTGGTTCGATCACCTTCGGCGGCAGGATGAAATCACGCTGGCCGCCGATCACCAGTGTCGGACTGGTAATACGACCAAGGTCGCCTTCCAGTTCCATACCCGCCAGCATTCGGTTGATCGCCGCGAAGCCATACGGATCATTGGTCATCCAGCGCTGCCGATAGGCCGGGAAACGGACAACGGCGCTGCGGATTTCCTCCGGGAAAGACCGGTCCAGACTGCTATCGACAACCGCGCGCATGCCTTCACGTTCAACGGTTTCCGCCCGCTTCATCAAACCGGCATGAACCTCGGGTGCATTCCGGCCGATGGCCGGGCTGGTGGCGACAAGGCGTTTCACGCGTTCCGGATGCCCGATCCCGAACCCCAGGGCGATCCCGCCCCCCAGCGCGATCCCGACAACATGACAGGGCCCTTCGATACCCAGCGCATCCAGCAGTGCGACGAGGTCCCCGTTCAGGATATCGATGGACAGCGCGCCACGCGTTTTCTCCGACATCCCGAAACCGCGCAGGTCATAGCGCAGCACCCGAAACCGGTCCTGGAATGCCGGCAACGTCAGGTCCCAACTGTCGAGCGATCCACCCAGTTCATGAATCAGCACCACCGTTTCCTTGCCGGCACCACTGACCTCGCAGCGCAGACTCGCGCCGTTCGCTTCCACCCATTGCATTCTTTGATTTCCTTTTTAGGTTCAGGCCTGTACGCCGCCACGCAACCCGCCGGCATCGACATTGCCCCACAATACAGCATGGCTTTCCGGAAGGGGGCGGCTGTTCGGCATCGACAGCCACAGCCGGTACAGCAACCGGTCCTCCCCCGCGCCCGCATTATCGGTAAACGGAGTGCGGCCATGATAGACGATATGATTGTTCAGGAATTGCATATCGCCCGGCGCCAGCGGCATTTCAAATCCCAGTTCCTCCGCAACATCGATCAGCATGTCCAGCCCCTCGCGCTGCAGATCCGTCAGCGGCGGCACGCCCGGCAGTTCCAGCGCCTGATCGATATAGGTCCGGGAATAATGGCTGGTAAAATAGCCGTCGCGCATACCGAAGACCGACAGCGGATAACTTCCGGATTCGGCCCCGACCTCATCACCCGGCGAAAACCGCTGAAAGTCGCCGAACAGAATCTCGACCAGATCCGGTCGGCGGGCCAGCATGACATCATGGATCGCCGTCGCACTGACAATACGGCTGACCCCGCCGTTATGGGCACGCCGGACACAGAGCAGCCCCACCACATCGGCGCGATCGTTATGCCAGCCCAGCCCTTCGGCGGAATCAACCCGTTTGCCGCCATTGCGGCTGTCGTCGCGGATATCGCGCATCAGCCCGCGGCCGCCATTCTGCTGCACCGGAATGCCCAGATGGGCCCCGATGGCGAAAAACACCGCGCGCAATTCCGCTTCCGAATAGCGTTCCACCGGCAAGCCGGTCACTTTCATCACCCCGCAGCCGTCTTCCAGTTCGCGGGCAATATCCTGCAATTCGGGGCCAAGGCCCGGAAGCGGAAAATCCGCGGCCGTCAATGTGTCCCAGGGGCGGCCATGCAGGCTGGCCAATGCGGTATCGATCTCCGCGATGGCAGCGGTGGATAACGGATGAATCCAATGCGTCGATGCGGAAAGATCTGATCCGCGCCATGTCGCGGCACCACCAATCGGTTGTCTCGATCCGGTCAAATCCATTGTCTCGGGCTTCCAAAATTATCGTGTGTCTGAATGGTAACGAATCCCGCGCCGTGATCCAACCGCCCCCCTTTGTGGTTTCGGAATTCGGTTGAAGCGGCGTAACCTGTCCGCGGACAGATAAATCGGGGAGAATCGTCATGAGTGGATTGAAGGATGGGCTCACAGGCAAGGTCGCGGTAATAACCGGGGCATCGACGCCGAAAGGTATCGGCCTCGCCATCGCGCGGCGCTATGCGGCAGAAGGCGCATCGCTGTTCCTCGCCGCCGAGGGCACGCCCGAACAGCTCGACGCTGCGGCGGCAGAATGCCGGGGGTTGGTGCAGCCGGGTGCGACGGTCGAATACGGCCAGTTCGACCTGGGCGTGCCGGACCAGCCGGAAGCCATGATCGCGGCCGCGCTGAAGGCCTTTGGCCAGGTGGATGTGCTGGTCAACAATGCCGGCATCCGCGACAACAAGGATTTCGGTACCTTCACCCGCGAAGAATTCGACCGCATCGTTTCGGTCAATCTGACCGCCGCGTTTTTCACCAGCCAGGCCGTCGTGCCGGCCATGCGTAAACAGGGCAGCGGACGCATTATTCATATCGCCAGCCAGATGGGCCATGTCGCCGCCGACAAGCGCGCGGTTTACGGCCTGACCAAGGCGGCGCTGATCCACCTGACCAAATCCATGGCCTATGAGCTTGGCGCCGAGGGCATCATCGTCAATGCCATCAGCCCTGGTCCTATCCGCACCCAGCCGGTTCTAGATCGTATCGCCGCCGATCCGGAATACGAAGCGGAACGCAAGCATTACGTCCGCGCCGGGCGCCTGGGCGAACCAACCGAAATCGCCGAACTGGCCTATTACCTTGCGGCCACCGACGCGACGTTCATGCAGGGCACCGACCTGGTTATCGACGGTGGCTATATCAGCCATTAAACGTGTCGGGCAAACCACAGCCGGGGGCGCAGGCAACTTGCCAGCAGGAACGCGACCAGCAACCCGCCGATATAGCGGAAGGTCATCTGGAAACCGGTCAGGAACGTGTTCGCCGCCCCCGCAGCCGACGCGTCCTGTTCCATCGCGACGAACAGCAGTGTCAGCAAGCTTGCCCCCAGCATGACACCAACGGTGCGGGTCACCATGACCAGGCTACCCGCGACGCCACGGTCAGCGCGGGGCAGCACTGCTGTGACCAGGTCCAGACAGGATACCTGAAACAGGCCGAGCCCGATTCCGTTCAACAGCAGCGACGCGACCATTACCGGAATCGGCGCATCTACGGGCCAGAACCCGATACTGAAAACGCCCAGCGCAACGCATAGCCCGCCCGCGAGGGCGATGCGGCTGGCGCCGATCCGCTGCGCCAGGTTCCCGCCGAGCTGTGCCGCCAGAATGGTGCCGAACCCGCCGCAGGCGAGGATCAGGCCCGACGCTGTAATCGGCAAGCTGGTCGCGCGGGTCAGGTAGTACGGGACCAGTAGCATGATCGAGAACCCGGTCAGGTTGACCGCGATATTGGTGAGATTCACCAGCGAGAAGTCGATGTTCCGAAACACACCCAGCGCGATAATCGGCGCAGCAACCCGGCGTTCATGCATTACGAACCAGACAAATGCCGCAATCGTCACCGCCCCCAGCAAGGACAGCGCCGTGACCGACAGGCCGGTCCCGCGCAACTGGCTGAGCAGGAACAGCAACAGCGCCAGTGACAACACCAGCAGGACCGCCCCCATGAAGTCGAACGCGCCCGCGGCACGTTCCCGGACCGGCATGTGCAGGAAAAAGGACAGTACCAGCACCGTCGCGGCAATCGGGGCGCGAAACCAGAACACAGCAGGCCAGCCCCAGGTTTCAACCAGCAACCCGCCCAGGGATGGCCCGATGGCCGCGCCCAGCCCGAAGACGACGGTATAGGCGCCCAGCATGCGCGGGCGCATGGCTTCGTCGAACAGGCCGGTCGCCAGCGCGGGGCCGCAACTGATCACCATCGCCGTCCCCACCCCTTGCATAATTCGCGCGACAAGCAGCCATTCAAGTTCGGGCGCCCAACCACAGAAAAGGAATGCAATGACACTGAGCGCAAGGCCGAAACGGAAGACCCGCTGATGGCCGAACAGATCGCCCAGCCGCCCGAAGACCAGCAGAAGGCTGGCATAGGTCAGCACATAGCAGATGACGACCCACTGGATCGATTGTAACGGAATGCCAAGGTCGCTCGTAATATCCGGAAAGGCGATATTGACCGCACTATCGAGCGGCCCGACCAGTGTCCCGAACCCGATAACGCCGAATTTGAGCCACTGCCGCATCGCCGCCCGTCACGCCCTGCCGAACGACAAAAGATGCACCGACGCCCGGCGCACCAGCATGCCCGCAATCAGCAAATTCAGGATATTGAACCCGATCGCATTGATGAACGCCGCGTCGTATGAACCGGTCAGGTCGTAAATCGCACCGGCCATCCAGCCGCCGACCGCCATGCCTATAAGCGTAAACAGCAGCACCACGCCGGTACGGCTGCCGGCGTCACCCGCCGGGAAATAGGTCCGCACGATCATCGCGTAGGACGGCACGATCCCCCCCTGGGTCAACCCGAAGAACGCGGCGACGACATACATCATCTCCAGGCTGCTGACGGGGATGAATGCCGCCAGGGCAATCATCTGCAGGAAGGAGCCCAGCATCAGGGTTTTCAGCCCGCCGATCCGGTCGGAAATCCAGCCGGATGTCAGGCGGCTGATGATGCCACAGGTCAGCATCAGCGATAGCATCTGCGCACCATCCGCCGCCGTGAACCCTAGATCGCCCGCGTAGACGATAAGATGCACCTGCGGCATCGCCATGGCGGCACAACAGGCGATACCGGCGATACAGAGCAGGCACTGGAACTGCCCCGGTCCGAAACCCAGCGGCCGAACCGGCAATGCCACCTTGTCTTCATGTGTTTCTTCAGAGGCGCGGAACTTCGGATACAGGAACGGCACAGCCACCGCCGTCAGCACCAGACAGAATACCCCCAAACCGAAATACGTGTCGCGCCAGCCATGCAGGTCGATAAAATGCTGCAGCACCGGTGGCCAGATCGCACCGGCGAAATAGCTGCCGCTGATCACGATCCCCACGGCCAGCCCGCGCCGCGCCACGAACCAGTGCGAGATATCGGCCACCAGCGGAGCAAAGAAAGCCGACGCGCCCAGAAAGCCAATAATCAGGCCATGAATCAGGCCGAAGGTCAGCAGCGATTCCGCCTGTACCGCCAGCAGATAGCCCCCGCCAAGACAGACACCACCAAACAGCGCCGGAACCATGATCCCGGACCGGTCGGACCAGCGCCCCATGACAACACCGCCCAACCCGAATCCCATCATGGTCAGGAAATAGGGCGTGGAGGCGCCGGACCGCGACGCGCCGAATTCCAGCGCGATCGGTTGCAGCGTGACGATAGCGGCGTACATGCCGGACCCGCCCATCGTCAGTAGTACCATCGACAGAACGAGGCGGATCCAGGCATAGCCCGCCACCCGCTCAGGAGTAGACAATTCGGACAATGCGAATTCCTGATTCAGGAGGGACTGACCGCCCCCCCTATTGTTTGTTACATGGCGCTTTCGGGAACACCCCAGGCCTTGGCGGCGTATTTCTCGCTGACGATATCGAAGACCACGCCGTTCGGGTCGCGGAATTTCACTTCGGTCGCGTCGCGCGGCGCGCCGGGCACCAGCATGTGATACTTGCCGCCGTTTTCCTCGATCGTCTTCTGGTACTTGTCCAGATCGTCGACGACGAAACCCATGTGATGCAATCCATGGAAATCCTTGCCGCGTTCATCGCCCGCCTGCTCATCCGTCTTGAACTTCAGGATTGCCATGCTGACGATGCCATCGGACAACATGATGACAATGCCGGATTCGAATACGCGCTGCATCTCGAACGTTTTTTCGTAAAACTGTGCCGCCGCTTCCATGTCGGGAACGGTGATGCCGATGTGCCGGAGCTTCGCCATGATGTCCTCCCTCTCGCACGGACCATCCCGTGGATTCCCGCAAATTGTATCTCAAGGCGGGGCGGACCGGCAATGCTCACAAGCGGTCTAACGCCAGAAGGGCTTCGCCGCCTCCCGCGCCGCCTCGCCGCGCGTCACGCCGATATCGTCGCGCAGGCGGGCATCCAGCCGCGCCAGCGCACGGCGCTGCTGATAGCGTGACTGCCAATGCGCCACCAGACGCAGCCAGCGGGGCAGATTCAGGCGCAGATGCCGCGCCGAAAACAGCAGTTGCAAATTCATAAGCATATCTAGGGCTCCACGATAATGCCCGGACGTCGCGTCAGGGCGGGAGCATCTCAATAATCCGCTATACCGCTTGTGGACAAAGCATCATTTCTCTAGCATGACCTAGAATTTCTAAGCCTCAGGAACACCGAAGCATGGCCCGCCGCCTGCCGCCGCTGAATGCATTACGCGCCTTCGAAGCCGCCGCCCGGCATGAAAGCTTCACCCGCGCCGCCGAAGACCTGCGCGTCACGCAAGGGGCGGTCAGCCAGCAGGTCAAGGCGCTGGAAGCGGAACTCGGCCTCAAACTGTTCCACCGCGAACCCCGGCGGCTGGTCATCACCACAGCCGGGCGCGACTACCTTATCGTGATCCGCGACGCGCTGGACCGTATCGCGGCCGGAACCGACCGGTTGCTGCAACGCCAGAACACCGGCGTGCTGACGGTCAGCACCTCGCCCAATTTCGCCGCGAAATGGCTTGTCCACCGGCTTGGCCGGTTTGCCGAATCCCATCCCGCCATCGACCTGCGGGTCAGCGCGGCCCTGCACCATATCGACTTCGCCCGCGAGGATGTGGATATCGCCGTCCGTCACGGGGACGGCAGCGATATCGGGCTGGACATGACCCGACTTTATACCGAGGAACTGTTCCCGGTTTGCAGCCCGTCCCTGCTGCGGGACCAGCCACCGCTGCGCGACGCCATCGACCTCGCCCGCCTGCCGCTGTTGCATCTCGACAACCGGCAGGACTGGGCCAAATGGTTCGATGCCGCCGGCGCGCCGAAGGCCGACCTGAGCGGCGGCCCCATCCTCAACCAGGCCAGCATGGTGATCGACGCCGCCGTCGATAGCCAGGGCGTGGCGCTGGCGCGCACCGGGCTGGCGGCACGGGACCTGATCGCCGGCCGCCTCGTCCGCCCCTTCCCGCTGGCGCTGGCCGTGCCCTATGCCTATTGGATCGTCTGCCCCAAAGCGACGGCAAACCTGCCCAAGATCGTGACCTTCCGGAACTGGCTGGTCGCCGAGGCAGCGGAAGATACACGGCGGTTGGGCGAATTGGCCGCCGGCTAGCCGCCCCGATAGGCGGCATAGCCTTTCGCCCGCAAATCGCAGGCCGGACAGGTGCCGCAGCCATAGCCCCAGTCATGCAGGACATCGCGCACGCCCAGGTAACAGGTATGGGTGCGCTCGCGAACCAGATCGACCAGCGGCGCGCCGCCCAGGTCTTCCGCCATCGCCCAGGTTTCCGCCTTGTCGATCCACATCAGCGGGGTATGCAGGACAAAACGCCGGTCCATGCCGAGATTGAGCGCAAGTTGCATCGCCTTCACCGTGTCGTCGCGGCAATCGGGATAGCCCGAATAATCCGTTTCGCACATGCCGGCGACGATGTGGCGGGCATCGCGGCGATAGGCAATGGCGGCGGCAATGGTCAGGAACACCAGGTTGCGCCCCGGCACGAAGGTATTCGGCAGCCCGTCCGCCCCCATGGCGATTTCCGCTTCCCGGGTCAGCGCCGTATCACCCAGCGTGGCCAGCACCGACAGGTCAGTCAGATGGTCCGCGCCCAGCCGGTCCGCCCAGCCGGGAAATGCCGCCCGCAACGCCGCCGTGACGTCATGGCGGCATTCCAGTTCCACCGCATGGCGCTGCCCGTATTCGAACCCGACAGTTTCCACCGCCCCGAACCGTTCCAGCGCCCAGGCGAGGCAAACGGTGGAATCCTGCCCGCCGGAAAACAGGACGAGGGCCTTTTTGGTCGATTCAGCGACAGGGGGCATCGGGGCTCCGTTTCAGACAAAAATGCACGGTTCGGGACAGTTTTTGACAGGAAAAATGCAAAAAACAACGGGAAACAGTCGATTGAAACAGATTAACCGATTGATAAATAACAATAACAGCCCTGAAACGCGGTAAAATGACTACAAATGTCTACATTTTCAGGGTTCGGCAGCGCGAAGACCACCACCGGCGGCATCGCCCTGACTTAACTCAAAATAGGACTATATATCTATTTTAGTGATATTACAAGCCAAATCATCTCATCCCCGCCGGCGCAGCGCCATATGAGCCCCGAACAGCGACACACAAAATGGCACGCAATAGGTCAGCCCCGCCTTGAACGCATTCAGTTCCGCCTCACCCCAGACGACATCGCCCTGATTGATCAGGTTCAGAATGGTACCGACGACGACCGCGACCTTCAGCGCGCACCTGACCTCGACCCCGGACAGACCCTGCCCCATACCCGGCGCTCCCGTGTTGTTTCACGTTTATTGTGTAACGTTACCAACGGCGGGAGTCACCCGAGCGGCAAGCCATCTGCGCGAAGGGCCAGCGGCCTGATCAGCCCGTTTTCTGCCGCAATTCCGCGCAGGATGGGACGTCCACGTCTTTTGCCGCATTACCGTTTTCCAGGCGGGCCGCCTCGCATTGCAGTACCAGCCGATTCAGGTCCAGTTGCAGGTTTGCTTCTGCTTCGGCCTTCATCGCACGGCATTCATCGAATGTGCCGAGTTCGCCGCATGTGCGGATGATGGCAAAGATATTGGCGGGCCATTTCGCCGACACCGCCTTCATCGTATCAAGGTACCAGTCATTGCGCGCCGTCGCGGTAGCAAAAAGGTTATCGGTTTTCCGATCCGCGGCGGATGTCGACGGCCGCGATACGGTCGCCGCGCTTAGCGTCGCCGCCGGGTCGGTCAGTTCCGCATACAGGTCTGCCGCCAGATACTGCAGCGCCGAACGCAACGCCGCCTTGACCTTGGCACCGTCATCATCCGACCAGTACGCCATGTTCTCATCACGCTTGAATGCCTTTTCTTCGGGGATCTCCACTTTCCAGGTCTTCTGTGTCCGGAAGAATGCCTGCGGTGTGTTGGCATTGGCATCGGCATCAAGCACCCGCCGCATTTCTGGCGAGGTGGCAAATTTCACATAGTCCAGCGTGACGGTCAGCGTCGTGAATGGCGGGTTAAACTCGTAAAGCGGTGTCAGCACGGCGATAGCATCCGCCGTGCTCTTCTCCCGCGCGTCTTCCGCCGCCAGGTCATCCTTGCCGTAATCATGCGTGATCGGGCGCGCATGGAACCAGGCCAGGTCGTTGTAATTTTCCTGGATAATCCGCCCCAGCACCCGCTCGACACTATGTTCGTCAAGATCCGCCTGCAGGGCGAAGGATTGCAGCCGCAATTTGTGCGACCGCACCCCATCCTGATACCCCTGAACCGCGCCGACAATCATCCCGCCGACAAGCGCGCCAATCAAACCACCACCTGTCGGATAATAGGCGCCCCTGTGCTGGTTCGCCGGCGCCAGGCCGAACCGGTTCGATTTTTCCAGCACGACGACGTCCACCGTCTTCAACAGCTGTGCCGCTTCCGGCGTCGCATCAAGCGTCGCGGTCGGCGCGCAGGCGGCGCTGTACAGCGACAATGTAGCCAGCGCGATTAAACGCAGGGCGCGGCGGGGATCAAACATGTGCATACCTGAATAGTGATTTCCGTTGCATGGTTTATGGCGCAACATAGGCACGAACCGAAGAATTATTTTGCAACGATGTAAACATTCGCTCGGGTAATGCCATGCGATGCCGCAGCAAGAGGGGCACGGTGACGTCAATCGCTGCAAAGGCCGACGGTGTTGCGCCGTGGATGCTCGGATCAAACCCGAGCATGACGATGCTAGTAAGGTATGGGAGAGGGCTTCCCCCTAACCCGCATCCTCCAGCGTCATGCGGGCCGCCTTTTCGCCGATCATGATCGACGGGGCGTTGGTGTTGCCTGACGTGAGCGTCGGCATGATCGAGGCGTCCGCCACGCGCAACCCCTCGATCCCGCGCACTCGCCTGGCGAACTTAATGGGTTGCCGCTGCGGCCGTCTTGTCCTGAGCGGCGAAGCGTTCCTGTGCCTGTTTCTCCAGACCCTCCCGATCCGCAGCCGAAAGCTGATACGTCATACGAAAAGACAGGTCGGGCTGGTCGGTATAGATTTGGTAATTGTTGTAGCCACGCTCGGTCGTCACGGTGAATTGCGGAAAAGATCCGACCAGGGCCCGCGGCCCCAGTTGAATACCGATACAATCCGCGAGAACCTTCCGGCTATCGGTCCAGTAGGACACACCGGTACATTGCACCGTTTCGTGTCCGCTTGCGGCACCACCTTTCAAGGTCGCCTCGTAGTGACGGTCAAACGCCCGAAACACCAGGGAATTATCGCCGACTACACCGATGAAGACTCCGCCATCCGCCGGAGTTCTTGACCTCACGAATTCCCGCTCGAGTTCGGCCAGGATTTTCTCATAGGTGCGCTCGTCGCTGCAATTGCCGCAGGTATTGGCGGATTCCCTCGCCTTTCCGTCCACACTATCCCGCGGGGATGGGGTATCGACCGGCGTTTCGGACGTAGCCGCGACCTGTGTTGCGGTATCGGCGCCGTCCAGATTACTGCAGGACGCGGTTTCCGTGGACGCCCCGACCCCGGAAATAGTTTTGATCCGTGCCGCTTCGCATAGGGTAAACAGGCGTTCCCGTTTCTGTTTCAGCGTGGCCTTGGCCCCAGCCATCATTTCGCGGCACTCGTCAACCAGGTCAATATCTTCGCAGGTCCGTACAATGCCGAAGACACCGACAGGCCAGGTCAGGTTCGCCGCACCGATTTTTTCCCGGTACCACTCGTTCCGCGCGTCAATGGATGGAAAAACATTTTCCTTTTGCTGCGTTGCCTTTGCGGAGACCGAAACCGTTTTTGCCTGCAGGTCGTTCTGTGGATCGGTCAGCGCCGCAAAAAGCTTCGCCGTGGCCAACATTACGGCGGTATCGAGTGCTTCATGCGCCGCCTTGCGGTTGTCGGCCTTCCAGTATTCGAGGTTCGCTTCCGCCGGTCCGCGCTTTTCTTCCGGGACGGGCACCACCCATGTCGCTTCCTCGCGAAAAAATGGCGTCTGAACGCCGGGTTCCATCCCTTGCGCCAGACGCAACCTGGAAGAAACCGGATACAGGGCGACGTCGAGAAAAACTGTCATATTCTCGAAATCGCTGCCGAATACATAGCGTGATTTAAGTACAGCCAGAGCATCCGAAGACGAGTTACCAGACGCGTGCTCGACGACTTCCGCCTCATATCCGTATTCCTGCGAAACCTTCGGTTCGCGAAACCATTCCAGCTCGGTAAAATTCGCCCGGACCGACCGCTCCATCGCGGCTTCGATATCCAGTGCATCCAGGTTGGCACTAATCAGCGTTGATTCACGGCGTTGTTCCCGCTGCCGCTTGATTGCTTGCGCCACCACGATGATGCCAATAATCCCCAAGCCTATCGCGGCGCCGGCAAGGGCTGCACCGGAATTTCCGCTGGACGACGGGTAATGGGTATAGCCGGAAGAACCACCACCGCCATACGACCTTGGCGCCCCCGCCGAAGGCTGTGCCTCCTTCAGCACGACAATATCGACCGACCTGAGCGCCTGCGATGTCGCCGGGGTAATTGGGGTCAGCGAACCACTGGATGTCGTATTGCAGCCAACAAGGTAAAGCGGGAGAAGAACAAGGGCGACAAGCCGTCGCGAATGGCGAAACTGAAACATAACGATCCTGAATGGTTGTAAGCCTTTTGCTTCCTATACCTCAAGCAAGGGCGGGGTCGAAACTGTTTTCTCCGCCAGGTCCTGTTCAGATCGCAATCGTCTCATTCATATACTCGATGCAAAAAACCGGGGGGGCTTCCCCCTAGCCCGCATCCTCCAGCGTCATGCGGGCCGCTTTTTCGCCGATCATGATCGACGGGGCGTTGGTGTTGCCTGACGTGAGCGTCGGCATGATCGAGGCGTCCGCCACGCGCAAACCCTCGATCCCGCGCACCCGCAGCCGTTCGTCGACCACGGCCATGGGGTCCGTGTCCGTGCCCATCTTGCAGGTGCCGACCGGGTGATAGGTTGTCTCCCCGTTTTCGCGGGTCCAGTCCAGCAACTCGTCGTCGGACTGAAGGTCGATGCCCGGGGTAATTTCGTCGGTGGCGATGCCCTGCAGCGGCGGGGCGGTCATCAGCGCGCGGACGAACCGCATCGCTTCCACCGTGACATCGCGGTCAAGTTGCGCGGAGAGGAAGTTGAACAGGATTTTCGGTGCCTGCTTCGCATCGTTCGAGGATACATGGATGCTGCCAGTGGATTCCGAACGCAGGATATGGGTGAACGCGGTGACGCCCGATTCCCGCGCCAGCGTGTAATTGTCGCCGACCAGAAACGGCATCCAGCCGATCACCGCGTTCGGCGCTTCCAGGCCCGGCCGGGTGCGGATGAAGGCGCGCAGCGACGCCGCCGACATGCCCAGCAGCCCCTTGTCGGTGAAAGCATATTTCAGCGCCTGATAGACTAGGCCCAGGCCGCGCGCCTTGTCGTTATAGGTCAGGCCGAGTGATGCCGGCACCTTCCAGCGCATGCGCGGGGCGTAATGTTCGCGCAGGTTTTCGCCGACGCCCTTGAGTTCGTGCTTTACCTCGATGCCCAGCCCCTTGAGCAATTCCGGCTGGCCGATGCCGGACAGTTCCAGCAGTTGCGGCGAATTGATCGTGCCGCCGCTGATCACCACCTCGCGGTTGACCCGCGCTTCGTGCTGCTGGCCGTTTATCGTGTAACGCACGCCGACGCATTTCTTGCCTTCGATCAACACGCATTCGGTCAGGGCATTGGCCTGGATTGTCAGGTTCGGCCATTTGCGCGCGGGGTCCAGATAGCAATGCGCCGTGCTCATCCGGCGGCCCTTGCGGATCGTCGTCTGCGACATGACGATACCGTCCTGGCTGGAGCCGTTGTAATCCTTGGGCGAATCGAGCCCGACATGCTTGCCGGCGGCGATGATGGCGTCGTAGATCGGCCCGGTTTCCAGGCTTTCGCTGACCTTCAGCGGGCCGTCCTTGCCGCGATAGCCATCCTCGCCATCGCCTTCATAGCTTTCCATCGCGCGAAACACCGGCAGCACGTCGTCATAGCTCCAGCCGCGATTGCCGAGCTGCGCCCAGATGTCGAAATCCTGCGCCTGCCCACGCACGAAGACCATGCCGTTGATCGAACTGGACCCGCCCAGCAGCTTGCCGCGCGGGACCGGAATCCGCCGCCCGCCGGTGCCGCCATCGGGTTCGGATGAATACAGCCAGTTGGCCGCCGGGTTCTGGATCAGCTTGGCAAAGCCGACCGGGATGCGCGACCAGGGATGGCTTTCGCGGCCGGCTTCCAGCACCAGCACCGAATGTTTTCCGCTTTCGCTCAACCGGTAGGCAACCGCGGCGCCCGCCGAACCGGCGCCCACCACGATATAATCGAAGGTTCTGGTTTCCATTATTAAGCCGCTGCCTCCAGGATCATGCGCGATGCCTTCTCGCCGATCATGATCGACGGCGCGTTGGTATTACCGGATGTGAGCGTCGGCATGATCGAGGCATCGGCGACCCGCAGCCCTTCCATGCCATGCACGCGCAGATGATCGTCGACCACCGCCATCGGATCGCTGCCCATCTTGCAGGTACCAACCGGGTGATAGGTCGTTTCGGCGTTATTGCGGACCCATTCGAGCAACTCATCATCCGCGTCGATGTTCACGCCGGGCGCGATTTCATCGGTGGCAATCCCCTGCATCGACGGCGCGGTCATGATACGCCGGGTGATGCGCATCGCCTCCAGCGTCACATCCCGGTCCAGTTGCGCGGTCATGAAGTTGAAGTTGATCGCCGGCGCCTGCTTCGCATCGGTCGAGGATACATGGATGCTGCCGGTGCTTTCCGACCGCAGGATGTTCATGATCGCGGTCACGCCGGATTGCTTGGAAAGCTGGAAATTCTCGCCAATCAGGAAGGGCACCCAGGAGATCGCCGCATCGGGCGAATCCAGCCCTTCGCGGGTGCGGATATAGGCGCGGATCGGCGCTGCCGGCAGGCCCAGCAGCCCCTTGTTCGTCAGCGCGTATTTCAGCGCCTGGAAGACGAGGCCAAGCCCCTTCGCCTTGTCGTTATAGGTCATGCCCAGCGCGGGCGGCACGGTCCACTTCATGCGCGGCGAGTAATGGTCGCGCAGGTTCTCGCCAACGCCCTTGAGTTCGTGCTGCACCTCGATGCCGAGGCCCTTCAGCAGTTCCGGCTGGCCAATGCCGGACAGTTCCAGAAGCTGCGGCGAATTGATCGAGCCACCGCTGACGATGACCTCACGATTGGCGCGGGCCTCCACGACCTGACCGTTCAGGGTGTAGCGCACGCCAACGCATTTCTTGCCGTCGAGCAACAGGCATTCGGTCAGGGCATTGGCCTGGATCGTCAGGTTTTCACGGCCGCGCGCGGGGTCGAGATAGCAATAGGCGGTGCTCATCCGGCGGCCCTTGCGGATCGTCGCCTGGGTCATGCCGATGCCGTCCTGCGACGCGCCGTTATAATCCTTGGTGTATTCGATCCCGTTCTCGGCCGCGCCCGCGATGATTGCGTCGTAGATCGCGCCGGTTTCGAAATTCTCGTTGACCTTCAGCAGCCCGCCCTGGCCGCGATACTCGGCGTCGCCATCGCCCTGGTAGTCTTCCATTTCCTTGAAGATCGGCAGAACCTCGCGGTAGCTCCAGCCGCGATTACCAAGCTGCGCCCAGGTATCGTAATCGTTCGACTGACCGCGCACGAAAACCATGCCGTTGATCGACGAGGACCCGCCCAGCAGCTTGCCGCGCGGAATGGGAATACGGCGCCCGCCGGACCCTTCATCGGGTTCCGATGAATACAACCAATTGGCGGCGGGGTTTTCAATCAACTTGGCGAAACCGACCGGGACCCGCGACCAGGGATGGCTTTCACGGCCCGCTTCCAGCACCAGCACCTTGTGCTTGCCATTGGCGCTCAGCCGGTTGGCGACGACCGATCCGGCTGATCCCGCGCCGACGATAATGTAATCGAATGTCTGGTTTTCCATTGGTCCTGTTCCCCCGTATTGCATCTGCGCGCAATGTTGGCCGTTAACGTGCCAAAAAATTGCGCGAACAGCAATCGGCGTGGACACCTAATCCGGCAGGCGCCACGACGAATAAGGGAAATGTTGCATCGCCCCGAGAGGCACAGGCGGCGTACCAGGCGGTCAGACGACCTTGCGGCGACGTACCAGACCAAGTCCGATCAACCCCATCGCAAACAGTGCGATTGCCGCTGGTTCCGGCACATCGAATTCGCCCGGCTGCTGCTGCGAGACAGCAGAATTGAGGAAAAATTCGCCGCCGGTTCCGGCGTCAGCGCTTGGAAACAGGGGTATATCACCGCCGGACAGAGCCATTCTCCAGTCGCCGGGTTCTTCGGCGCTTGTCTCGAATGTAAATTCATAAGTAACCGCGTCGTCGAATGTGAACGACTCAGGTAATATTTCACCATCCAACTGGTCGATCGTGCCCAACAGCCCCGTTACCGTACCGGAAATCAAAACGTCTGCGGGACTCGCCGCGCCCGGAATTCCTAAAAAGACAGGATTGGCCAACAGCGGAATACTGCCGGAAGCGGCCGTCACCACATAATTCGGCGCCGGCACCGTAATAGGGTAGAGCGACGCGTTAAAAGGACCGAACTGGGACTGATACCGAAACGATCCAACGTCACTGAGCGCCAGCGCATCACCGAACAAATAATCGGTACTGATGCCAAGCTCCGCCTCCCCTACCGCACCGGTAAAAACATCACAGTCAACCGTACAGGCACCTCGGAAATTGATCACAAAATTCGTGCTCTCTCCGATGCCCCCGCCAATGGTGATCGCCTTGGCCTGAACCGAAACGACTGAAATGGCCAACCCGACCAGCAACGCTAGCGTGCGCATGATACCGTATTCCTCTGCCCCGATTCCTGCCGTCCGAATATATCGTTACGGCATTACTGGCCATTTTCCTTAATGGAATTTGCGGCCATGTTTTTTACTTCCCTGTATTCTATCGAATATACAAGCAAATACAATGCAGTAACATGATACCGCGCAATAGACAGCAAGCGCCCGCGGCCGATCAAAACGTCAATATCGAAAAACGCTATCCAGACACCGCGCTTTGGATCAGGCGATCATTTGTTCCTGGCGCCAGCCCCAGACCACCGCCCAACGGGCCCCGCTGCCTTCCAGACAAAAGATCGTACCGGTTCCCGGCTTGAATTCGACGCCCATGCGTGATTCATCCCCGCCGACCAATCGCGCAGCGGCGCGGGTCAGGTGGTCGACATGCCCGGCGATCAACAGATCGCCGCCATGTTCGATGTCCTCCATAAAGGGATGCAGGTCATCGCCCTCACCGGTGCCGTATTTCGCCTGGGCAACATTCGCATCCAGCCCGAGTATCGCGGCGATGCGTTCCGCCGTTTCCTGGGTCCGCAGCTTGTCGCTGTGCAGGAAACGCTCGGGCGCCGCGCCGACCGCTTTCATCAGCGTCCCCACGCGGTCGGCTTCGGCCCGTCCCTGCTCGCTCAGCGGCCGCTTGGGATCTTCTTTTACCGTCAGGGCATGCGCATGATGCACAAGATAGAGTTTCATCTAGTTATTCCTTTTAATGGCCGAACTGTTTGGCGTATTCGGCTTCCTGATCATGGATTTTCATCGCCGCCGCGATGATTTCGTCCTTCAATTCCGGCGCTACGATGATGCCGGTTTCCTCACCGAAGACGATATCGCCCCTGCACAAAAACCTGCCGAAACACTCTCTTTCCTGCCGGGGCGCGACCATACGGCGAAATGGGTTTCGCCCCGCCACCCGGACATTCGTCAGGGTACGTGTATATACCATATTGTTCATATTACCGTATTGTTCGTACGTTGGTCGGGATATCTGCGATGGAATTCGACCGCTGGTTTTGCGACAAACGCATCATCAACACGATGTCACAACTTCAGCATTCGCAAACAGAATCGGCGCCTGAAAAAGCAGCCGCGATTCGCAACTGGCGCGGCAAAATTTCATGAAACTGGCTCTCTTACCCGAAAACGAAGCGGCACGCATTCGCGTGCTCGAACGATACGATGTGCTGGACACGCCGCGAGAAGAGGTCTTCGACCGGATCACGCGCATTGCCAGTCTGGTGACCGGGGCACCGATTTCATTGATCAGCCTGGTCGACGATGAACGCCAGTGGTTCAAGTCGCGGGTCGGCCTTGAAGCGTCCCAAACGCCGCGCGGCATTTCCTTCTGTGGACATGCCCTGGAAAGCAATGTCCCGCTGGTTATACCGGATGCGAGCAAGGATGAACGTTTTGCCGACAATCCTCTGGTTATCGGTGGGTTGGGCATCCGGCTGTATGTCGGGATACCGCTTAAAGTCTCTGAAAACGTGACGTTGGGAACGCTTTGCGTCATCGACCAGCAGGCGCACGAACTGGATGAAGACCAGGTCACCGCATTGAAGGATCTGGCTTCCATGGTGGTCCGCGAACTGGAATTGCGCAAAGTCGCCCTGACGGACCCGCTGACCGGCGCGTTCAACCGGCGCATGTTCGAGAAACTCGGCGCCAAGGAAATGTCCCGTGCCAACCGCCAGGGCCAGCCGTTCTGTTTCGCCATGCTCGACCTCGACCGATTCAAGCAGGTCAATGACGACCTAGGGCACGATGTCGGTGACGCCGTTTTGATGCATGTAGCACAGCTTTGCCAGGAAACCCTGCGGACCGAGGATTCGCTGTTCCGTCTGGGCGGCGAGGAATTTGGTGTCATTTTGGGCAATACAGATATCGACGCCGCGACAGAGGTCATCGAACGGCTGCGCCGGAAAGTTGCCGCGGCCATGACGACGGTCCGGGACAAAACCGTTTCCGTCACTCTCAGCGCAGGTATTTCGGTGTCCGGTCCTGCCGACAGGACAATCGATGAAATTGTGCGGCGCGCCGATGTCGCGCTCTATCAAGCCAAGGATATCGGGCGGAATTCCGTGAAGGTTTATCAGTGACCGGCTTTCGCGTTCCTGCGTCCTGAAGGCGCCCGGTTATCGGTTAACGCGGTTTCAGTTGATTTCGACGCGATTGCAGCCCAGTTTGCGAGCCACATCCAGCGCAACATCCGCCCGCTGGACCATTGTATCCAGCGACATATCCGCCGGTCCCATTGCCGCAACGCCGGCGCTGACCGTAAGGACAATTGAATTGTCGTCGTGATCGACCGGAATGACCTCCACCATTTGCCGCAACCGGTTCATCGCATCGATTGCAGCATCGGGCATCGTATTGCCCAGCAATATGCCGAACTCGGCACCACCCAGGCGGAAAAACACATCCTCATTGCGCAGGAAATCTTCGCAAACCCTCGCGAACGCCACCAGAACCGTGTCGCCGGCATCCCTGCCGAACGTGTCATTGATCCGGTCCAGGTCGTCGACACCAAGTATCGCGAAACAGAAATGTTCCTTGTTGCGGCGGGCACGGGAAAATTCCAGCGCACCCAGCTTTTCGAACATCCGCCGGTTGAACGTGCCGGTCAGCGTATCGCTGAGCGAAACCCGGCGGAGTTCCAGTTCACGCACGGCAATCCCCGCCAGATCCGACAGGATCGCGATTTCACCGGCACTAAACTGCCTTGGCTTCTGATCGATGATGCAGAGCGTGCCCAGCCTGGCACCATCGGCAATCCGCAGCGGCACACCGGCGTAGAAGCGCAGCCCCAACTCCCCGGTGACCAGGGGATTATCGGCGAAGCGGTCATCCTTGGTAGCGTCCGGAACAATCAACGGCACATCGGTATGGATAGCATGCCCGCAAAACGAAATATTGCGCGGTGTTTCGGTTGCATCCAGCCCAACCCGCGACTTGAACCACTGACGTTCTTCATCGATCAGGCTGACGAGCGAAATCGGCATGCCGAATACCGCGCTGGCAATGCGGGTAATCCGGTCGAAGACTTCCTCCTCCGGCGTATCAAGAACGTCAAGACGCCGTAGCGAGCGCAGACGCTCCTCTTCGTTTTCAGGTATTTCTGCTTCTTTCATGTGCCGGACATCCCAATTTCGGCAAAATTTAGCAGATTATCGTCCATGAAGATTAACAAAATCCAGCCGAACACCATGGAAACGAATACTTCCGGGATGGCATTATGCCGTTTTTTTCGTTTCCCGTACCAGTAGTGCCGCTTCCCGCGCCGCTGCCAATGCCTGTGAGAGCGTAAGTTCCGTCGATTTCCGGAACACCCGTTTCGTCATCAGCAAGGCTTCACGGTCAAACCCCTCCAGGATTCGCGCCATGGCGAAGGCTTCATCCAGAACCGCATCATCGGCCACAACCCGATTGATCATCCCCAGAGCCAGTGCACGGGGTGCCGGTACGTTATCGCTCAGCGTCAGCAGTTCGAAGGCCGCCTTGGGGGCGATCCGATGCACCAGCGCCGGTGTCACGGCCGTTGCGGCGATACCGCGTTTCACCTCCGGATACCCGAAGATCGCGCTTTCCCCGGCGACGACCATATCGGCGGAAATCGCGAGGTTGCAGCCACCGCCCAGTGCATAGCCGCGCACGGCCGCGATGATCGGTTTGTCGGTCCGTGACCCGATTTCATACAGCTGTCCCGATGCATCGCCATGACGGCGCGCGGCCGCCGGCCCCATTCCCTTGTTCGCTTCCGCTTCCTTCAGGTCGGCCCCGGCGGAAAAGGCGCGGTCATTGCCTGCCATGACGATCACGGCGACATTGTCATCGGCCTCTGCGGCATCAACTGCCGCAAGAATTTCCGCCGTCAGTGCGGCGCTCAACGCGTTCATCTGGCGCGGGCGGTTCAGGGTCAGCAGGCGGATTCCGCCGGTATCTTCACACAGCAGGATTGGTTCGTCAGTCATTCCGGTTCTCCCTTGTCGCATTATGACCACCGCTGGCCAGCGCATATTTCCCGCGCTACTCTACCCGGACGATATCCTGGGAGGGAAGCGATGCAGCCACTGCGCATGATGGCCACCACCGGCATGCTGGGCTACGGCTATACGGAAGAAGCCTTCCGGCGCGGCATCGCGCAGGGGCTGGACTTCATTGCCGCCGACGGAGGGTCGATGGATCCGGGCCCGCATTACCTGGGCGAGGGCATCCCTTTCGTATCCCGGCAGGCGATGAAACGGGATATCTCGCTGATGCTGGAAGCCGCCATCGATCAGGGCATTCCGATGCTGATCGGTTCCTGCGGCGGCGGTGGCAGCGAACCGCAGCTCGCGCTGGTCCGGGAACTGGTGGAAGAAGTTGCCGCCGAAAAAGACCTGCACTTCAAGATGGCGATCATCCATTCCGAACAATCCCGCGAATCGCTCAAAGCCCGGCGCGCCGACGGCAAGATCGAATCCCTGGGACCCATCGCCGAACTGACCGATGACGTTATCGATGCCAGCCACCGGATCGTCGGCATGATGGGCGTCGAGCCGTTTCAGCAAGCCTTGCGCGACGGCGCGCAGGTCGTGCTGGCCGGGCGGGCCACCGATGCCTCGATTTTCTCCGCCATCCCGCTGATGCGCGGATACGACCCCGGCCTGTGCTGGCACCTGTCCAAGATCATCGAATGCGCCGGGCAGGTCGTCACCCCGCGCACCGGGCAGGACTGCGTGCTGGGCACGATTCACGACGATCATTTCCTGGTCGAACCGGGCCATCCGGACAAGATCTGCACGCGGATGAAAATCGCCGCACATACCCTGTACGAAAACCCCAGCCCCTACCATCTGGAAGAACCGGACGGCACGCTGGTCACCACCCATGCGCAATATGAACAAATCAGCGAGCGGGTCGTGAAGGTCAGCGGCAGCCGCTTCGAGCCCACCAACCGCTACACGGTGAAGCTGGAAGGTGTGAAACAATCCGGCTACCGCACGGTGTTCATGGCCGGGGTGCGTGACCCGATCCTGATTTCGGTGATCGACGAATTCATCGCCGCCTGCCACACCCGCGTCGCGGGCGAGGCCGCCAGCCTGGGCATTGCGCCAAACGATTACCGGCTGAACATCCGGGTCTATGGCAAGAACGCGACGATGGGCCCGCGCGAACCGCTGGCGGATCAGGTCGGGCATGAGGTCGGGTTACTGGTCGATACGCTGGCGGATGACCCGGAGATCAGCAAAGCGGTCCTGGCAAAGGCGCGCTACGCGCTGCTGCACACCGACTTCCCGGGCCGCAAATGCATTTCCGGCAACCTCGCCATCCCCTTCTCGCCCTCGGACATGCCCGTTGGCATGACCTATGAATTCAGCGTCTGGCACCGGATGGAAATCAAGGACCCGCTGGAACCCTTCCCCATCGAAATGATCGAGGTCTGACCATGGCACGGCTGATCGACCTGGCAAATGTATTACGGTCCAAGAATGCAGGCGCATTGCTGTGCACGCTGGACATCATGTTCGAGGAAGAAGCGGTTTACAAAAAGGTATGCGACAGCGGCGTGCTGGAACCGGGGCTGATCGCGAAACTGTACGGGATATCGGACAACGAAGTATCGATCATCCCCTATGACGTCGCCTACGCCATCAAGATCACGATCCCGCGCCTGCACAAATCCGGCGACCCGGACGATTCCGACATCTACGGCGCCCAGCAGCACGCGCCGCTGCTCGACATCGAAATCCCGGATTGATCCTCAGTCCCGCAGCGTCGTGACCACCTGGATTTCCGAATGCAGTGTGCGATGGACCGGGCACATATCGGCGATCTTCAGCAGGCGGCTTCGCTGCTCTTCGTCGAGATTGCCGTCCAGCACGATCTCCCGTTCGATGCGGTCAATCTTGCCGGTCCGGGTTTCGCATTCGGCGCAATCATCCGCATGCACCTTGCTGTGCCGCAGCGTCACCGTGACATGTTCCAGCGGCCACTGCTTGCGCCCCGCGTAAACCCGCAACGTCATCACCGTGCAGGAACCGAGCGCGCCCAGCAACAGATCATAGGGGGACGGGCCGGTATTCGTGCCGCCAAGCGGGCCGGGTTCATCGGTCAGAACATGATGCGGGCCGGCCACCATTTCGGTCTGGAAGGTGCCGGGGCCCGCATCCCGGACAATGACTGGATCATGATTGGACACTCAATCGGCCCCGCTCGGTTGCCGTGGATCGGGTTCGCCCAGTTCGGACGACAGTTGCTTTTCCACCGCACCGCGCGGCCGCGTGAAGCGGGCCATCAGGTCATACAGCACCGGGGTCAGGAACAGTGTCAGGATGCTGGCAAAGAATAACCCGCCGATGATCACCGTGCCGATTGCCTGCCGGCTTTCCGCCCCCGCGCCCGACGCGATCACCAGCGGTACCGCGCCCAGCACCGTGGAAATCATCGTCATCAGGATCGGCCGCAGCCGCAGCACCGACGCCTCGATGACAGCGTCGCGAACCGCATAGCCATCGTCACGAAGCTGGTTGGCGAATTCGACGATCAGGATACCGTTCTTTGCCATCAGGCCGATCAGCAGGATGATGCCGATCTGACTGTAGATGTTGAGCGACAGCCCCCCGGCCCAGAGCGAATAGATCGCCCCGGCCAGCGCCAGCGGCACGCTGAGCATGATGATCAGCGGATGCACGAAGCTTTCGAACTGCCCCGCCAGCACCAGGAAGACGATCAGGATCGCCAGCCCGAACGTAACGGCGACGCCACTGGAGGTTTCCAGATACTGCTGCGACTGGCCGGCGAAGCTCAGCCCCGCTTCTGGCGGCAGGGTGTCATCCGCGATGTCGCGGATATATTCGATGGCATCGCCCAGCGCGTAGCCGTCATTCAGCGCCGCCGACAGCGTGATCGATGGCAGCCGGTTGTACCGTCGCAGGGCGGGTGCTTCCGCTGATTCCGCAATCGTCAGCAGCGCCGATAGCGGCACCAGCGATGTGCCGTCCCCGGCCCGGATAAAGATGCCCGAGATGTCCTTCGGCGTCTGACGGTCGCTGTCACCGGCCTGCAGCAAAACCGGATATTCCCGGCCCCGGTCGATGAAGGTCGTGACCTCGCGCGAGGCCAGCAGGGTCTGCAGTGTTTCGGCGATGGTTTCCACGCTGATGCCCAGATCGTCCGCCTTCGCCCGGTTCACCGACAGATTGAATTGCGGCTGGTTCTGTTCGAAGTCGATATCGACATTGGTCAGCCCGGGATTGGTTTCCGCCTTTTCCAGCAGCGCTTCGGCCCAGACCTTGACGCTTTCATAATCGGGGCCACCAATGACCGCGCGCAGCGGTGTGCTGTTGCCGCGCAGGCCAAGCCCGGACGGGCTGACGGGGAAGCCCCGCGCCCCGGTCAAGTTCCGGGCAATCGGCCGCAGCTTCGCCATGACCTCCGTATGCTTCAATGCCCGCTTTTCCCAGGGCTCCAGCCGCAGCACGACGAAGGAGCGATAGGCCCGCCCCCGGCTGCCGGTGAAGGAAAAGATCGTGTTGATGCCCAGATCTTCCTTTACCGCGACGATCTGGTCTTCCAGTTTTTGCGCTTCGGTATCGGTAAAGGCGAGGTTGCTGCCCTGCTGCGCCGTCAGCGGAATAAACAGCACGCTGCGATCCTCCTTGGGCGTCAGTTCGCGTGGCAGGGTTTCATAGACAAACCAGCTCGCCCCGGAAAAAGCCATGGCGATGGCGATGACCACGAGCGGCATGCCGATTGCCTTGCGGATTGCCGCGCGGTACCAGCGGTTCATCCGGCTCTCCACCGGCGGCGTATCCGACGTGCCGGCTGCGCGCGGTTTCAGGATGATCGAGGCCAGTGCGGGACAGGCGCTGAGCGCGACGAAGGTGGAAATCACCACGGCACTGGCCATGACGAAACCGAATTCGGTGAACAGCCGTCCCGCTGCCCCTTTCAGGAACGAGATCGGCACGAATACCGCGATCAGGGTTACCGAGGTCGCGAGGATCGCGAAGGTCACCTGGCGCGCGCCGAACACGGCGGCCTGCAGCCTGGTTTCGCCCAGCGACAACCGCCGCTCGATATTTTCCAGCATGACGATGGCGTCGTCTACCACCAGCCCGATGGCGAGAAGCAAGGCCAGCAGGGTCAGCACGTTGAGCGAAAAGCCCAGCACGTAGATCAGGAAGAAGCAGCCGACCAGCGACACCGGGATGGTAATCGCGGGGATCAATGTCGCCCGCCACGACCGCAGGAACAGCAACATGACCAGCACCACCAGCCCCAGCGACAGGCCCAACGCGATAGAGACTTCGCGGATCGACGCGCCGACGAATATCGCATCGTCCGAGCCGACATGGATCGCCATGCCTTCCGGCAGCACCGTGTTCAGCCGGTCAATTTCGCTCCGCACCGCCTTGGAGATCGCAATGGTATTGGCCTGCGATTGGCGAATAACCGCGATGCCAATCGCGGGCTCACCGTTGTTGCGCACGATGGTGGAGTCGTTCTCCACCCCTTTTTCAATACGTGCAATCGCGCCGAGACGCAGCGGAAACCCGTCATCCTGCCGCAGGACAATATTGCGGAACTGCTCCTCATTGGTAAGACGGCTGTTCAGCCGCACCGCAAACTGGCGGGTGCGCGATTCGATTTCGCCCGCCGGCAATTCGACATTGTTTCGCTGCAGGGCGGCCGACACGTCGGCGACGGTAAGGTTGCGCGCGGCCATCGCGCGGCGGTCAAGCCAGATACGCATCGCGGCGCGCCGTTCGCCATAGATATCGACCGTCGCCACCCCGTCGATCGTCGTGATCCGGTCCTTGATGAAGCGCTCGATATAATCGGTCATTTCCGAGCCGTTCATACGGTCGCTGGTCACGGCCAGCCGCATGACGGGATCGGCGTCGCTGTCGTTCTTGATCACCCGCGGGTCGTCCGCTTCATCGGGCAGCCGGTTTGCGACCCGCCCGACCGCATCGCGCACATCATTGGCCGCCTGATCGATATCGCGGCCCAGTTCGAATTCGATGACCGTCCGGCTGCGTCCCCGGCTGGACTGGGAGGTAATCGTCTTCACGCCGCTGATCCCGGCAATGGCGCTGTCGATAATTTCGGTTATATCGGTATCGACAATTTCCGGACCCGCCCCGGTATAATTGGTCGCGACCGTCACCACGGCGGCATCGACATCGGGGAGTTCCCGGACCGAAATCTGCATCGCGCCCGCGACCCCGAAGACGATGATCATCAGGCTGAAGACAGCGGCCAGAACCGGGCGGCGTACCGATAGATCGGAAAGGGTCATTTCGGTGCTCCCTTCCCTGCGCCCGGCTTGCCCTTCTTCGCGCCGCCGCCCGCGCCCGCCAGCTTGACGGTCGAACCATTCCGCAGCTTGTTCGTGCCGCGCGTGACGACCACCGTGCCGGGCGACAGCCCGTCGGTTATTTCAGCGATGCCGAATTCGCGCCGGCCGACCGTAACCGCGCGGCGGCGTGCCTTGTTGTCCTCGATGACGAACACGAAGGACGCCCCGGCCTCGGCGATAATTGCTTCCTCCGGCACGACAAGAACATTCGAGGACGACAGCAGCATCCGCAAATACATGAACATGCCCGCCGGCAATGCACCGTCGGCATTCTGTACTTCGGCGCGCACCTTGAAGGAGCGGCTGACCGGGTCGACGCGGCTGCCGATTTTCGTCACCACCCCGGTAAAGACTCGCCCCGGATACGCCGCCGTCGTCGCCTCTACCGTCTGCGCCTGCCTGGTTTTGCTGAACAGCTGCTCGGCGACGGAAAATTCGATCTCGACCGTCGACAGGTCATCCAGCGTGGTGATCACCGTCGAATCCGTAACCCGCGCGCCCTTGTAGTAACGGCTGATTCCCAGGGTGCCGGCGAACGGGGCGCGGATCGTACGGTCGGCCAGCTTGCGGCGGGCCCGGGATTCCGACGCCTCGGCCGCAACAAGGTTCGAGGCGAGTTCATCTACCGTTGCCTTGGTGGCCACGTTCTTCTGCCGCAATACGGTGATACGATCCAGTTCCAGCATCGCCCGGCCCCGCGCGGCTTCCGCCTGCTTCAGGTCCGCTCGCTCGATATCGCTGTCGAGACGCACCAGGACGTGCCCCGCCTTTACCTGCTGTCCCGCATCAAAGGCAATCGCCTCGATACGCCCGTCGGACAAGGGGGTGATTTCAATCGACTGCCGCGCGACCGTCGTACCGACGGCTTCGGCGACAACCGGCATGGATTCGATCCGGGCCGTGTCGGCTTCAACCGGCACAGCACCCCCACGACGACGTTTTTCCGCGGTACTCCCCGCACTATCGGCGGCATACCATTCCCAGCCAAGGTATCCGCCATAAACCAGACCGCCCAGAAGGACGACGAATACAAGCTGCTTAATTATGGACATTGCTGCATTCCATCAGAGTTTGCGCGGACGCCACCCACGGCAACAAGCGTCCAGTAGGTGGCGAGACATTGTCTGCGATTCAATCGCAACGCAATCGATATGGCCCGAATATCGATTCCCGGCAAGGTCAATTTTAGTGCGGCCGGCTTTTCCCGCGTTCGCAGCGGAAAACTGCTATAGTCGCTGACGAAAACTTCGTAGGGAAGCGGAACCGGCAGCTATGTTTCAGGTTTCTACCACGTCCGATACATCAATTCTGGCGATATGCGGCGGTGTGCTGGCAGATTTGTGGGCGGCAAGCGGCAGCTATCCATGGCTGACTGCGGGCTACCTGCTGGGTCCGCTGCTGCTGGGTGGACTGGCCATCCTGATCATGGATTTCCAGCCGAAACCGGGCGGCCTGCCAGACCGGGCACTCAAAGGATTGCGTAAATCCCTGGCCGCAACCGGAATTACCCGTGCCTATGGCTGGATGCGGCAGTTATGGCTGTTCCGCCGGGCCGACCGTGCATTGATGGCGTTTGCCGTGCTGGGCTTCGTTGCCGCAGGGTCATTCCTTGGCTGGAAGATATCGACCGGCAACGGCCCGCAGCCCAGCCGCGTAGCCGACACCGGATCAGTGATCGCGCTGGCCCTCACCGATCACCTGGGCCAGCCCGTGACCGCGGAGACCTTCCAGGGAAAATACGCGCTGGTATCCTTCGGCTATACCTTTTGCCCCGATGTCTGCCCGACCACGCTGAACACCCTGTCCGAGGCACTGGACATACTTGGCGGTGATGCGCCCAACCTGCTGACGCTGTTCGTCACCATCGATCCGGAACGCGATACGGTCGAAATACTTCGGGCTTATATCGAAAACTTCAATCCGAATATCCGCGGCATTACCGGCACTCCGGAGAATATCCGTATCCTCGCCAAGGCCTTTCGCATCTATTACGCCCGTGCGCCAGGCAGCGACGCAGACGACCCCGACTATCTGATGGAACATTCGGCCGGGCTCAGCTTCGTCAGCCCGGATGGCGAATTGCTGCAGACCTTCAAGCATACCGCAACAGCGGAAGAGATCGCGGCGGCCCTTAAACCCATCCTGGCCGCCACGCCGGTTTCCTGAACGGGTTCAGGTCTTCCGCATCGCCCAGTCCGAATTACCGGTGGCCCCGGTCGGCGGATGCGCCTCAAGCGCCTCTTCGATGGGGTCGCAACCCCAGCCGGGCCGGTCGGGAACGATGATATGGCCATCCTCGAATTCAGGCTGGTGACTGAACAGTTCATTGTCCCAGGGAATCCGGTCGACATCGACTTCCATGATGCGCAGGTTCGGCACCGCGGCGGAGAAATGCACGTTCATCATCGAACACAGATGACCATAGAAATTATGCGGCGCGACATTGACCTCATACGCTTCCGCCGCATTGGCGATCTTCATGGACTGCCAGACCCCGTTCCAGACCGCATCCACGATGGCGACATCCATCGATTGCGCCTTGAAATAGGGCAGAAACTCGCGAAGCCCCAACAGTGTCTCGCACGAGCTGATCGGATGTGAACTCTGCTGCCGGACATAGGCCAGCGCATCGGCGTTGTAGCTGTCGATTTCGATCCAGAACATGTCCATATCGGCGATTTCGCGCAGGATCTTCACATAGCCTTCGGTCTTGGCGTTGAAATTCAGGTCGAGCAGAATATCCATATCCGGTCCGGCCCCGTCGCGGAACGCTTCCAGATGGGTGCGCAGGTTCCGCAGCACCTTCCGGTCGACATTCAGTTCCGGATAGAAGGGCGAGGCAAACCCCGGTCGCCAGCCGGCTGGCTTGTCCTGGTCATGCAGAAATATATTGGTCTTCAGCGCGGTGAAGCCTTTCTCACGCACTTCCGCCCCCATCGCCTTCACCCCGTCCAGATCGGTGATCTGCGGCGGGTAATATTTCGGATGATTGATGCGCCAGGTGCCGCAATGCGACCAGTAAACGCGAATGCGGTCGCGCATCTTGCCGCCCAGCAACTGATAGCAGGGCACCCCCATGCCCTTCGCCTTGGCATCAAGCAACGCATTTTCGATCGCCCCCAGGCCTTCCGCGACCACGCCGCCGGCCGCCGGGCGGGTCAACGCGTACATCAGCGCGAAAAGCCGTTCATGGTCGTTCGCCGACTGACCAATGATCTTCGAGCCCATCGCCTCGACCACCTGCGACACGCCGGGCGAGCCGAATCCTTCGTCAAATTCGCTCCAGCCAACAATCCCGCTTTCCGTTGTCACCTTGACGAAGTGATAGTTCCGCCAGCCCGCATCGCAATGCCGCGTTTCAACTTTTGCGATTTTCATGCCGCATCCTCCCCCGACAAATTCATCCAATACGGTCATTTTCACCGGTCACATCCGCCCTGTCGATAGAGCGCACGGTCCAGTGCCATGTACCGGGGCCATGCTTTTGTCTGACAGCGGCCCGACGCGGCGATATATTGCCGGGAATTCGGAGTTGGAAAGGTTTTGCGTGTGAGTGAGTCCGGGGTGTCGTTCCTGTCACCGGTTTACAACAAGGCGTCGCATCTTGAGACGGTCCTGGGGCAGATCAGGCGCCAGACCGGCGATTATCCGCGCCAGTACGTTTTTGTCGATGACGGCTCGACCGACGACTCACTGGCCATGCTGCGTGACATCACGGCGGGCTGGGACAACGTCGTCATCGAAAGCCAGGAAAACAGGGGCTCCGCCGGCGCAACAAACCGCTGTATCGCGCTGGCCGACCAGCCCTTCATCAAGTTTGTCGATGCGGACGACCTGATCTGCGACCACGCGACCGAAACATTGCTGCACGCCCTGCAGGGCAGCGAAGCCTGCCTCGCCTTCGGCCGCCAGCAGCAATATGGCAACCTGTCCGAACTCGACCTCGCCAAACCGCTCGGCACCCCGGCAACGACATTGCTGACGGACGGGCTGCGGATGGCGATGAAGAATTCGCTGTTCAACCCAACCCAGTTTCTGGCGCGGACCGCGGCGGTGAAACAGGTCGGCGGCTGCGACGAACGGATCGTGCATTCACAGGAATATTCGCTCACCCTGCGGCTCGCCCGGCATTGGCCGATGCTGGAAGTGGACACGACACTGGCCTTCATTCCCCACGAATCGAAAGACCGCCTGTCGACCAACGAAGCCCGCCAGTTGCAACGCGTCACCCGCGCACTGGCAAACTTCCTGCGCGACTATCCCGACACGCCAGCAGCCCTAAGGCGCTTCGCCTGTCGCCGGGCCGCCGGACGCGCCTGGAAATATGCCCGCCGCCGCCAGCACGCGTCGATTTTTTCATCGACCTTCCTGCGTTACGCTGCGAGTCTGTCCCCTTTCCTGCACGCTGATGCAGGCTTTATCGATGCATGCTGCGCGGCGTTCGACACTGCCGCGCACAGCGCACCGGCAACCGGATAACCCGATGGCGAATTACGACAACCAGTTTTACAGCGACCTCGACGATACAGCGGTTCCCTCCGCGCGCCGGGTCGTCCCCCTGATCATGGACCTGACGCCGGTGACGAGCGTCATCGATATCGGCTGCGGCGACGGTTCCTGGCTGACGATCTTTGCCGAGAACGGCGTCTCAACAATTCGGGGGGTCGACGGTCACTGGATCGACGATTCCACCATCAAGATCCCGTTGGAGAATTTCGAGCGCCGCAAGCTCGACCAGGAACTGGATATCGAGGGCCGTTTCGACCTGGCGATGAGCGTCGAGGTCGCCGAGCATATGCCGCCGGAAGCCGCGCCGGATTTTGTTGCGGCGCTGTGCCGGCTGGCGCCGGTGGTGCTGTTTTCCGCCGCCATTCCGCATCAGGGTGGTGTCGGCCATTACAATGAACAATGGCCCGATTACTGGGCCGAACTGTTTGCAGCCCACGGGTATCGCCCGATTGACGTGCTGCGCGACGACATCTGGGACGATCCTGCCGTAACCTGGTGGTACAAGCAGAACCTCGTGCTCTATGCCAGCGACGACGCCCTGGCCGGAAACGAAAAACTCGCCGCGGCGCGGGCCCGGGCACCGGAAATCCCGCGCGCGCTGGTCCATCCCGAAAAATACCTGCATACGGTGAAACAGGCGAATCCCTCGTTCGGCCGCGCCCTGCGGATGGCCGGTGCCGCGCTGAAGCGCGCCCTGTCGAACCGGCGCGGGTAGCAAGCCATGTGCGGCATCGCCGGTTTCATCGACTCCCGGCGGGCAACCGGACAGCAGGCCCTGGAAAGCCGCGTGACGGCGATGGCAGCGGCGCTGACGCATCGCGGCCCGGATGCCGATGGCTGTTTCGCTGCCCCTGAATCCGGGCTCGCCCTCGGCTTTCGCCGGCTTTCGATTCAGGATCTCAGCGCCGCCGGCGATCAGCCCATGCATTCCGCCGATGGCCGTTACGTCATCATCTTCAACGGTGAGATCTACAATTTTCGCGAACTGCGCCAGGAACTCGATGCGCAGCAACCCGGCCAATGGCGCGGCGGATCGGATACCGAAGTCCTGCTGGCGGCAATATCCCGCGACGGGCTGGCCCGAACCCTGCCAAGGCTGGACGGCATGTTCGCCTTCGCCCTTTGGGACCGGCAGGAACGGACCCTCACGCTCGCCCGCGACCCGGTCGGTGAAAAACCGCTGTATTACGGCTGGTCCGGCGCGACCTTCCTGTTCGGATCGGAACTGAAGGCATTGACCTGCCACCCCGACTGGCGCGCAGACATCGATTCCGACGCCGTTGCCGCCTATCTGCAGTATTCCTATATCCCGGCACGGCATTCGATCTACACCGGGATATCCAAACTGCCGCCCGGGCATTGCCTGACCCTGCCGGTTGACGGATTGCAGCCCGGTAGCCTGCCCGTGCCCGAACCATTCTGGAACGCGCGCGCGGCAGCGGAAGTTGCCGCCCGGAACCCGTTCACCGGTGACGACCGGGAAGCAGCCGATGAACTGGAGCGGCTGCTGCAACGTTCCGTGGCCCGCCGGATGATCGCCGACGTCCCCATTGGTGCCTATCTTTCTGGCGGCATTGATTCACCGCTCATCGCCGCGCTGGCGCAGGCCGTCTCCGACCACCCGCTTCAAACCTTCACCATCGGCTTCGACGATCCCCGCCTGGATGAATCGGAACACGCCGCGCGCATTGCAGCGCATCTCGGCACCGAGCACACCGAACTGCGCGCCGAAACCGGTTCCGTGCTGGAACTCGTCGAGCGGATGCCCGCGATGTTCGATGAACCCTTCGGCGATGTCAGCCAATTGCCGACCCTGTTGCTGGCGACCCTGGCGCGGCAGCATGTTACCACGGTCCTGACCGGCGATGGCGGCGACGAGCTGTTCGCCGGCTATCCCCGCTACCAGTCGGTCGCCCGGCACTGGCCGAAGAATGCCCTGTCGCAATCCCTGTCGGGGGCAATCCGCGACTGGGCGCCCTGTGCCGCCCTGAACCGGATCGGTGCGTCCTCAAACCGGCCACCGCGCCTGGGCGACAAGCTGTACCGCATGCTGGAAGACGCAGCGGCGGCATCGCCGGAACGGATACATGAGGCCCATATGTCCCGCTGGCGGACAGCCCGGAAACCCGCAACCGGCAATCGTATCGGTTATTTCGCCGATCCGAATACGGCACCAGTGCTCGACGATACGGTCGACCGCGCCGGGTTTGCCGATTTCATGACCTACCTGCCGGACGACCTGCTGGTAAAGGTTGATCGGACGACAATGGGGGTCAGCCTGGAAAGCCGTATTCCGATCCTGGCGCCGGACGTGGTCCGTTTCGCCTGGTCGCTGCCGCCCACCATGAAAATTCGCAACGGTCAGACAAAATGGCTGCTGCGGCAGGTCCTGCACCGCCATGTCCCCGAAAGCCTGGTCGACCGCCCGAAGCAGGGGTTCGAGCCGCCGGTTGGCGAATGGCTGCGCGGCCCGCTGCGCGACTGGGCCGAAGACCTGCTCACCCCGGCCCGGCTGGAAGAATCCGGGCTGGACCCTGCCCCGGTCACCGCCGCCTGGCGGGAACACACAAATGGCGCCCGCGACTGGCGTTTCGCCCTGTGGAACGTTTTGATGCTGCAGGCATGGCGCGCGGCGTCATAGGCGCGTCAGCCGCCACAACCAAAAGACGGCGTATTTACGGACGGGCCCGGAATCTGTAGCAATTGGGGTCAGTATAATGCGTCAGGTAAAGGAATCCCCATGAGCACATCGCCCGTACCCGGTCAGAACCTCGCCCTTTCCGGAATCCGGATTGTCGATTTCAGCCGCTTGCTGCCCGGTCCCTGGGCCACGCAGTTGCTGGCCGATATGGGCGCTGACGTGATCAAGGTGGAACAGCCCGGCAGCGGCGATTACAGCCGCCATAACCCGCCGAATTTCGAAACCAGCGGTGTCTATTTCAACAGCGTCAATGCCGGCAAGCGGTCCATCGCGCTGGATATGCGGCAGGAATCGGGTCGCGCCGTTGCGCATAAACTGATCACCGGGGCCGACGTGGTCGTGGAATCCTTTCGCACCGGGGTACCAAAGAATCTGGACGTGCATTACGAACGCGCCCGGCAGTTGAACGAGAAGATCGTCTATTGCTCGATCACCGGCTACGGACAGGATGGGGTCATGGCAACCGTGCCGGGGCACGATCTTGTCATCCAGTCGATGACCGGGTTGATGGGCATGACCCTGGACCGCGACCCTCACCCTCCTGTTCCCGGTTTCCAGGCGGCGGATTACGCGGCGGGCGCGGTAGCGCCGACGGCGATCCTGGCCGCGCTGATGCGGCGGGATAAGACCGGCGAAGGCGCCTATATCGACCTGTCGATGTTCGACTGCCTGTTCTACATGTGCAACATCGTCCTCACCGGCGCGATGTCCCGCCTGGCCGGCAAGGACGGTCTGCCAGGCATGCAGAGCTGGGGCGGCAATCCCCGCTACAGCACCTATGTCGCGGGCGACGGCAAACCAGTGGCGGTATCGCTGCTGGAAGCCAAGGCATGGAAACAGTTCTGCGATTTCATCGAACGGCCTGAACTGGTCGACCCGAATGAATCGCCGTCCGACCGGCACTCGACCCATGGCGACCGCGAAAGCATCTATCGCGACACCATTGCCGGCTATATCAGCGCCCATACGCGGGATTCGCTGCTGGCCAAGATGGAAGCCGAACAGATTCCGATCTGCGCCATCTATACCCCGGACGAAGCCGCCCGATCCGCCCCCGTGGAGGATCGCGGGTTAATCGCCTATAGTGATCATCCGACAGAGGGGCGCATTCCCCATCTCGTCAACCCGCTGGCACGTAGCGGGCTCGCTAACGCCCCCTATCGGGAAGCCCCCGAACTGGGCGCGGATAGCGACGACGTACTCAGTGAACTCGGTTATTCCGAGAGCGAGCAGGAGTTATTGCGGAAATCAGGAGCGGTAACATGACAGCAACAGCCCAGACACCCAATGCAGACATCGCGGCCCGGTTCATCGCCGCATCCCCCGGCCGAAACGATCCAATGGACGTGATCGACGCCGCCCGCATGGCGCTGGTCGACACAATCGGCGTCGCCATCGGCGCCTGCGGCCTGAAGGAAGACGCCGGCGAAACCGTACGACGTACCGCCGCGGCATGGCAGTCGGGCGGCGAGGCGCAAATGCTGGGCGGCACCAAAGGCGCCCCCGCTATCGCGGCGATGGTCAACGCCACCTATGGCCATTGTCTCGATTATGACGACACCCATGTCGGCGCCGTGGCTCATCTGGGCAACCCGACCTGGGCCGCAGCCCTGGCGGTGGGCCAGCATCTGGGCGCCAGCGACCGGGAGGTCCTCAACGCCTTCATCACCGGGTTCGAGGTCGGGGCCAAGCTGGGCTATGATTTCGGCGGCATCGCCAATGAACACGGCTTCCATTCCACCGGTATCTTCGGTTGCCTGGCCGCCACGGCGGCCGCCGCCGTGCTGATGGGGCTGGACGAAGACGGCATCCGCAATGCGCTGGGCGCGGCGGCCACACAGGCCGCGGGACTGACCGAAAGCTTCGGCACCATGTCCAAGCCCTTCCATGCGGGCAAGGCGGCGATGAATGGCGTGCTGTCGGCGGAACTCGCAGCCCAGGGCTTCGTTGCCAAACAGTCGCTGCTGGAGACCGAAGGCGGGTTCGGCGATTCCGTCGTCCAGGACGGCACGGCGAAAATCGCCGCGATCGATTTCAACGGTCCGCTGGAAATCACCCGCAACACGCTGAAGCCTTATGCGTCCTGCCTGCTGACCCATCCGGTGATTGATGCGGCGCGCAGCCTGTCGGACGCGGCGCAGGGCCGCGCCATCGCCGGGATCGAGGTCGAGGTAAACCCGGCCTGCATCCAGCTGGCCGGAAAACCCGACCCGCAGACGGGGCTGGAAGGCAAGTTCAGCACCGCCTATTGCACAGCGCTCAGCCTGCACGGCTATCCGGTATCGGCACAGGATTTCACTGAAACCCGGGTTTCGGACAAGACTTTGCGTGAAACCCTGCGACTGGTGACCCTGTCCCCCGCGCCGGACCGGGTCATGACCTCGGCGAAAATGCGGATGACCTTTGCCGATGGAGAGGTCCTGGATACGGAAACCGCGCTGGCCCGCGGCAATCCCGACAACCCGATGACATGGGACGACATGCGGGCGAAGTTCATGCCCCTGGTCGAACCGGTGCTGGGCGAGCGCAGCGAGGAACTCTACGACATGCTGCGCAATTTCGGCGACGGCGACACGATGGACTCCATCGCAACGCTGATGAAGCTGTAGCGGTTACCGAGACGCGCGGCGCTTCATATAGGCGATGATGTTCGCGCGGTCCTGTGCGTCGGACAGGCCCGGGAAGTTCATCTTTGTTTTCGGAATAAACGCTTTCGGTTTGGTCAGGAACGCGTCCATCGTTTCATCGGACCAGACCAGCCCCGCCGCGTTTTTGGCCTGCATCGCACCCGAATAGGAATAGCCCGGCGCGGTTCCCGCCTTGCGGTCAAAAACGCCGGCCAGCGAGGGACCGAACAGGGTTTTCCCCTCGGCAAAGCTGTGACAGGTCTTGCATTTGGCGAATACCTTGCGGCCGTCCCGCCAATTGCCTTCCTGCGCAACGGCATGCCCCGCATACAGGGATGCGACGGCCAGTACCACCAATCCGATTTTCCGGTTCGACATATACACCTGCCTCCACTGTCTAAAAGGCCCCGACACAATATCGTTGCGACGTCTTGTCGGTTCAACCCCGGCCCCGCAACCGGCAAAAAATACTGGCGCAGCACGGCGTGCCCCGGCATGCTCCTTAGTTCAAACCTGTCCGGGCAGGAACAAATTGTTCACGGCCTGACAGTGAGTTCAATGGTTTAAACGGCGGGGAGACTACGATTATGGACCTGAAACTGGGTGGCAAAACGGTGCTGATTACCGGCGCCGGGTCCGGCATGGGCCAGCACATGGCTGTGGGTTTTGCCAGCGAAGGCGCAAAGATCGCGGTCAATGATATCGATCCCAAGGGCGTCGCCGAAACCATCGCACAGGTCAAAGCCGCAGGGGGACAGGCATATGACGCCACGGCGGATATTACCGACCTGGGCAACGTCAAGGACATGATCGCCGCGACGGAATCCGCACTGGGCGGGATCGATATCCTGATCAACAATGCCGCCCTTCTGACCGAGCACACGCTGTATCTGGAAACCGACCCGGAAGCCTGTGCGCGGGAAATCGCCGTCATCCTGTTCGGGACCATGCATTGTTCCCGTGCGGTGCTGCCCGGTATGATCGAACGCGGCGCCGGCAAGATCATCAATATCGCCACCGACGCCGCACGCGTCGGACAGGAACGCGAGGCCAATTATTCGGCGGCGAAGGGCGGGGTGATTTCCTTCACCAAGTCACTGGCCAAGGAAGTCGGCCGACACAATGTGAACGTCAATGTCGTCTCTCCCGGCGCGACCAATTCGCCGATGCGGATCGGGCTGCAGGAGGAAATGCGCAAGAAACTCGGCGACGAACGCTGGAAGGAACGCGAACAGAAGGTCATGCGCATGTACCCGCTGCGCCGTATCGGCGAGATGGAGGACATCACCAATACGGTCATGTTCATCGCGTCCGACGCCGCGCGCCAGATCACCGGACAGGTGCTCAGCGTCAATGGCGGTTTCGCGATGGTCGGCTAAGGGAGGAGACAATCGATGAGTGAGGTACTTCTGACGGAAATCCGGGGCCCGGCCGCGATCCTGACCATGAACCGGCCCGAAAAATACAACGCGCTGAGCGACGAGCTGCTGCGCGCCATCGGCGACAAGGTCCGCGAGTTGGACGAGGACTGGAGCGTCCGCGGCATCGTGCTGGCCGGCGCGGAAAAGTATTTCTCCACCGGCGCCGACCTGGGCGGTGCGCTGGACGCGCAGAACCTGCCCGCGACCCATTCCATGCTGGATTGTTTCGATTACTGTAACCGGGCTATCGAGCGATCCCGCAAACCGGTGGTCGCGGCAATAAACGGCTACTGCCTGACCGGTGGGCTTGAAGTGGCGCTTGCCTGCGACATCCGTGTCGCCGGTTCGGGCTCGAAATTCGGCATTACCAGTTCCAAGATCGGTTCCGTCGCGGGCGCGGGCGGCACGCAACGCCTGCCCCGAACCGTCGGCGCCGAATGGGCCAAGGACCTGCTGTTCAGTGCGGACTTCATCGATGCCGATACGGCAATGCGGATCGGGCTGGTCAGCCGCGTCGTCGCCCCGGAAGAGGTCATGAATACCGCCCTCGCCCGGGTTGATGCCTATGCGGCGCGCGCGCCGTTGAGTGTCTGGTACGCCAAGATCGCGGTGAACAAGGGCATGCAGATGGACCTGGACCCGGCGTTGGAATTCGAACGGCACCTGACCGCCAGCCTGTTCACCACCGAGGACCGGACGGAAGGCATGTCAGCCTTCCTGGAAAAACGCGACGCCGAATTCAAGGGCCGGTAAGGGAGAAGACGACCATGAGCGACAATGATAGCGAGACCACCTACCGTGACGTCCTCTACGAGGAAAAGAACAACGTCGCGACCATCACCTTCAACCGGCCGGACCGGCTGAATGCATTCCGCGAGGGCATGTACGAGGAAGTAACCGACGCCATCGTGCGCGCGTCCTGGAACCGGCAGATTGCGGCCATCGTACTGACCGGCGCCGGCACCCGCGCCTTCGGGGTCGGCGGCGACCTTCAGGACAAGAAGAAGGGCCGCCACGGCAAAGGCACCATTGGCATCCCGATCGAGGACCTGCACAGCGCCATCCGCGACGCGCCGCAGCCGGTCATCGCCAAGGTGCGCGGCTACGCTATCGGTGGCGGCAATGTCATCGCCACGGTCTGCGACATGACCATCGCGGCGGAGAACGCGATCTTCGGTCAGGTCGGCCCGAAGATGGGCTCTGTCGATCCGGGCTTCGGCACCGCCTATCTCGCCCGTATCGTCGGCGAGAAGAAGGCGCGGGAAATCTGGTACATGTGCCGACGCTATTCGGCCCAGGAAGCGCTCGCCATGGGTCTGATCAATGCGGTCGTACCCGACGATGAACTGGATGCCGAGGTCGACCGCTGGTGCGCCGAACTGGTGTTGCGCAGCCCGACCGCCATCGCCGTGGCCAAGCGCACCTTCAACGCCGATACCGAAAGCATTCGCGGCATCAGCCGGCTGGGCTTCGAGGCGGTGCGGATGATGTACGATACGGATGAATCCAAGGAAGGCGGCAACGCGATGCGCGAAAAACGCGATCCCGATTTCCGGTCCCATTTGAAGTAGATATCAACCCGGAAGCCTGTACCCCGGTACACCGGCCGCGATGCCGGTTCCGGTTGGCGACGGCGCCGTGTAAGCTTCCGGTTCGCATTGCTGTCATGTTCGGGAGGAAAACGCATGGCCCATCTGACCATTGAAAAACTGCACGATGATTTCGGCGCACGGATCACCGGGATCAACCTGCGCGCACCCTTGTCGGCGGCAGTACTGGCCGAAATACACGCCGCCATCGACGAATATTCCTTCCTGCATTTCCCGAACCAGCCCTTCGACGATGACCACCAGCTTGCCTTCACACGGGCGCTGGGCGAGCCCGAGGAAAACCATGTCTCCCTGGGGGAGAGCGGCAAGGTTGTCTATTTCGGCACCATCGGCAATGTGCAGGCGGATGGCACGAAACTGGGCAACCAGGACCGCAAGACCATCTTCCTGACCGGCAATAACATGTGGCACACGGACTCATCGTTTCGACAGGTGCCGGCGCTGGTATCGATCATGTGCGCCTATGAGGTCCCCGACGAAGGCGGGATCACCGAATATGTCAGCGCCCGCGCCGCCTATAACCGGCTGCCCGACGCGAAAAAGGCCGAGATCGACCCGCTGACGGTCGTGCATGACTATGTTTTCTCGCGGTCCAAGGTCGCGCCGGACGCGGTCTCGCCGTCACTCGCCAAGTCCCTGCCGCCGATCCCGCAGAAGCTGGTGCGCGCCAACCCCAATACCGGCGCGAAGAACTATTACGTCGGCTCGCACGCCAAGGCCATCGAGGGCTGGAGCGAGGCGGACAGCCGCGCCTTGATCGACGACCTGCAGGACCGCGCGACACAGCCGGAACACGCCTACGCCCATCGCTGGCAACCGGAAGACCTTGTCATCTGGGACAATCGCTGCCTGCTGCACCGGGGTAGCGGATACGACGCGGACAAATATCGCCGCTACATGCGCCAGACCCGGGTGCGCGGCGCGGGGCCAACGCTTCAGGAATAGCCTGTTTTTACTGCCACACAATTTTGCGTTTGATCGCATATAACCGGCAGTCCAGCCCGGCGCTTGCCTCTACACAGGACGATATGGCGAATTCCTTCAGACCTGGATGCAAACAGGGTTGAATGCGGCATGCCGCTCCACCAGAAAACCGACCATCCAACGATACGGCAAAGTACTCCGGATTTTCTAGTTCGAGATACGATTCAAAGCGGCGCTGGGTACGTTCGGAAAGATCAATCGAGCCGCGACCAACCTCGACAGGAACCTTTTCAGCCAATTTTCCTGTTACAGACAAATCCCGCCATACGATCCTGTCGCCCACCGCATAAACCTTGCACGGTACGCCGTCGCTGCCTTGCTCGCACGCTTTTATCGCAAGCGCGCCACCGGATTCCTCACAGCCAAACCGACCTTCCGCACATATACTGGCCCCAACAGTCTTACCATCCGTCGAGACCGCAAAATACTCGCCCCGGGGATCCCCCAGATAAGCTTGCAGCGTGGCACTCGACCTTTTGGAAAGGTAGACATGACCGCTACCCACATACTCTTGAGTGCTTTGACACCCCACGAGGACCAGTGCTCCCGCCAAAAGAACGAACCCCAATATTCTGCTATGCATCGTGCATCATCTCTCTTTCAGCGCTATCCCTTATGGTAGCATAGCACCCCTCTTACAAAATCTGAACAATAACGGAGGACGCACCAAGCCCCGGATATCGTCAGCATTCTCGGCATTCAGGATTGCGCCAGCTCTCCGTATGGTTAACCTGTACATATTCGACAACACGCCAAGCTGGAGCCGCTGTCATGACGAAATCAAGACTTCTGATCAAGGTCCCCTTTCGGGACAACGAAATCGAAGACTTCTCCCAAACCTACGATGTCCAGCTGCATACCGAGGACGCGCCGCGTGCCGCCTATCTGGCGCAGCACGGCGGCACGATTGATGCGGTGCTGACCAATGGCAGCCTCGGCGTATCGCGCGACGAAATGGACGCGATGACCGGGCTGAAGCTCATCTGCTGCCTTGGCGCGGGCTATGAAACGATTGACCTGGAGCTGTGCCGGAAGCGCGGCATCATGGTCACGCATGGGCCAGGCACCAACGACACCGCCGTCGCCGATCATACCCTGGCGCTGCTGTTCGCCATCATCCGCGATATCCCGCATTTTGACGCGCTGGTGAAATCCGGCGGCTGGAAGACGGTCAACACCGCGCGTCCGATGATCAACGGCAAGACGCTGGGCATATACGCCATGGGGCGGATCGGGTTGCATGTCGCCAAACGGGCCCGGGCCTTCGACATGCCGGTGCATTACCACAACCGCAAAAAGCGCGACGATGTCGACTATGTCTATGAAGACTCGCTGATGGACCTGGCGACAGTGTCGGATTACCTGATCGTCATCGCGCCGGGCGGGGAGTCGACCTTCCACACCGTCAACGCCGACGTGCTGAAAGCATTGGGGCCGACCGGCTACGTGATCAGCATGGGCCGCGGCAGTGTCGTCGATACCAACGCATTGGTCGACGCCCTGAACGACGGCACCATCGCCGGCGCCGGGCTGGACGTATATGAAAACGAACCCGATGTGCCGCAGAACCTGCGCGCGGCAAAGAACATCGTCTTCACCCCGCATATTGCCGGGCGCGCACCGGAAACACGGGCCATCATGATCGACCTGCTCAAAAACAACATCAAGAGCGTGCTGGCCGGCGATCCGCCGGTAACCCCTGTCGCGGAACTCGCCGGCGGCTGAATGGGATCGGGGCGGTTCAGAGCGTTATCGACGCAGCGGTATGGATCCTCGGATCAAGTCCGAGGATGACAAGGGCGGGATGCATTAAAGTTGGCGGTCATCCTCGGACTTGATCCGAGTATCCACCCGCGCAACGCTCAATCCGCTGGCTGGTTCGTGCCGAATATTTGCGACAAATTCGACGCAGAAACCTGCACCCCAGGGTCAGGCCCAAGAATGACAAGGGCGGGATGCGTTAAAGTTGGCGGTCATACTCGGACTTGATCCGAGTATCCACCCGCGCGACGCTCAATCCGCCGCCTGCGCCTGTCCCTTACCGAAATCTTCATCGAAACGCGGCGCCACATCGGCGGCGAAACGGCGATACATTTCGCGGCGCACTTCCTTGGGCACGCCCGGTGTCGAGGTCGAGACCAGGAAATAGTTGAAGCCCAGATCGTTCATCGCCTGTACCCGGCGGGCAATCGTATCCGGGCTGCCGACGAAATTCTGGTCCATCAGCGGGCCCAGATTATCCGGGTCCGTCATTGCCTTCATGTTCCCAAACATCTTCGAGAAGACGGCGTAATCCTCAATCCCCTCCCAGTGGTTGGCATCGACCTCGTAATGCTTCGCCTGCACCTCGAAATTACGCGGCAGGTATTTGCGCGCCAGGTCGCGGGCCTCTTCATCCGTATCGGCGATGAAGCATTTGATCTGGATTGGCGTCGTGACATTGGTCTCGTGGCCTTCTTCCACCGCTGCGGCCTTCCAGTTGGCGAGGATCTTCGCCAGCAGCGAATCCGGAAACTGCGCCAGGCACAGCGGTGGCAGGCCGAGCTTGCCCATGATCGTGCCACTGCCGGGGCTGCCGATGGCGCCGTAGAAATTGACCTTCTTGCCGGTCGGCGCGGGGCGGATGCGGATCTCGCGCGGGATGTCGTAATACTGGCCCTTGAAGGTAAAGGGCTCGCCGGTCAGCCCGGTCTCGACGATCCGGTAGATTTCATCGAACCGGCCCCTTGCCTCGCGCATATCCACGCCATAGGCGTCGTATTCCGACTTCGCCGTGCCCCGCCCGATGCCGAGATGCAGCGTGCCCCGGGTCAGCGTGTTGACCATCGAGATTTCCTCGGCGATCCGCAGCGGGTGGTACCAGGGCAGGACCAGCACCGATGTCCCGAGGCTCAGATCCGGGCATGCGGCCGCGATATGCGCCATGAACAGCAGCGGGCTGGGTGTCGGGTAGTAATCGCTGAAGTGATGTTCCAGCAGCCAGGCGGCCTCGTACCCCATCGCCTGCCCCAGTTTGCAATCCTCGATCACGTCCTGATACAGGTCGTGGTCGGAAGCCGGCCCCTCGCTGGAGGGCGCGACCTGAAAGCCAAAGGTGATCTTGCCGTTGCCGCTCATTCCCAAACTCCCGAATTTCCTGCACACTTGCCATAGAACGATAGAACGATAGAACGATAGGACGCTCCTTCCGCGCGATCAATCACGCCAGAGTGGAGCAACAACATTCCAACAGGGAGCAATGGTGGAAATGGCTGACAAATCACTTGGTTTCATAGGCTTGGGCGATATGGGCGGACCGATGGCAGGGCGCCTGCTCGATGCGGGCTACACACTGAGCGTCTACGACGTGCGCGAAGACGTGATGGCGGCGGCAGTGGCGAAGGGCGCGCATGCCTGCAGCAGCCCCGCCGATGTCGCCAATCGCGAGGCCACGGTGATGGTCAGCCTGCCGACCCCGGATGTGGTGCGCGCCGTGGCGCTGGGCCCGGACGGAATAGCCGAAGGCAGTGCGGTGAAGACCTATATCGACCTGTCGACCAGCGGCGCGATTACCGCCAAGGCCGTATCGGAAGGGCTGGGCGCGAAGGGTATCCAGGCGCTCGACTGCCCGGTCAGCGGCGGCATCCGGGGGGCCGAAGCGGGCACGCTGTCGCTCATGCTGTCAGGCCCGGAAGCGCTGATCGACGCCAACCGCCCGGCGCTGGAGGTGATCGGCGACAATTTGTTCTTCATCGGGGCGGAGCCGGGGCTGGGCCAGACCATGAAGCTGGTGAACAACTTCCTGTCGGCCGCCAACAACATCGCCGCCGCCGAAGCCTGCGTGATGGGCGCCAAGGCCGGGATCGATTCAAAGGTGCTGCTGGACGTGGTCAATGCCAGCAGCGGCTACAATTCCGCCACAAGGGACAAATACCCCTTCGCGGTCCTGACCCGCACCTTCGCCAAGAGCATGAAACAGAAACTGCTGCTCAAGGATGTGGCGCTGTGCATGCGCGAAGCCGAGGCGATGAAGGTGCCGATGTGGCTGGGCAACACGGTCCGCCAGTTCCTAAGCTATGCCGTCAGCCAGGGCACGGGCGAGGACACCTCCGTATCGCTGATCAAGCATGTCGAAGGCTGGGCGGGGACGGAATTCGGCGGGGAGAAGTATCGGAAGTGACGGGATTGGGGCGCGGCGGTCGGGAGGGCTGCCGCGTCAGCCACCATAATAACCTTTCATTGCCTTCTCGTATTTTTTGGCCTCCCATCAAGGACATGCAGACGAGTATCTAACAATGCGAATATTTAAACCCATACTGATACTGTTGTTGATTGCCCCTAATGTGACGATGGCGGCTGACTATCGTTGCGATGTAAAGTCGAAATACGATTCCGAGCACATCTACTCTCATGAACACATAGAACGCTCCCAGTTCTCGGTCTTGATTCGGGACCGGGGATCGACAGCGACCATTTCCAGATGCTCATTTTCGCACAGTGCCCAGAAAGTCACGTGCGACAGTTATAAAGTGGACAAAATTCTTTCTGACCAAAACGTCTTCATCAAGAAATTCTACGTATTTACATCTCAGTACGATGTACAGGTTTTCAAGAATCTAACCTTTGTCGAAAATAATGGCCGTGGCAGCATTGCTTACGGAAAATGCATCCTGACGGCTCCATAAATACAAAGGGGCACTCTCTTTAATATTTTTATGAAATCGTCCGGAACCACTAAAATTTAAGCCCCCCTACGCCGCCACAGTCATCTTCAAACCAAGGGCCCGCACAACCTTCAGCACCGTGGCGAATTCCGGATTTCCATCGCCGGACAACGCCTTGTAGAGGCTCGCACGGGTCAGGCCGGCCTGTTTCGCCACCTCGCTCATACCTTCGGCGCGCGCAACGACGCCCAGTGCATGGGTAATGAGCGCGGCATCCCCGTCTTCGAACACCGCTTCCAGATAGGCGGCGATATCCTCTTTGGTATCGAGGTGATCCGCTGTGTCCCATTTCGTCAGTTCAACCGTCATGACCCGTTCTCCAGTTCCTGCGCCAGAGCCCTGGCCGCAACAATATCGCGGCGCTGGCTTCCCTTGTCGCCGCCGCATAACAGAATGATCAACGTATCGCCCTTGCGGGCATAATACAGGCGGTAGCCGGGCCCGTATGGAATCCGGAGCTCGCTAATGCCGCCGCCGACCGGCCTGACATCACCGGGATTACCCAGCATCAACCGGTCAATCCGGACGGCGATACGCGCCTTGGCCCGCGCATCCCGCAAGCTCTTGAACCATTCGGCAAACCGGTCTGTCTGACGAATTTCCATCACGCGCAATACTGTATCCTACAAGATACAGTATTGCAAGAATTCGGTATCCGCAGCACAGGCAAAGAAACGCCAGCGACAGCAGGCCGCGGCAATTAACTGGCTGGGTGCAATGGACCTTGCCTACAACCGAGGGGTGCCGGCATGGCGATAGTGAGGGCGTGTAAAACTTCCGCCTCTAAAATCACACCGTATCGACGAAACCCTGCCCTAGACGAGAACAGGTTTACGGTGCCTGTCAGTACGCAAGGGTTCTAAAGGAGATCGGACCGGACCATCAGGACATCCATTTCGACCAGCGAGGGGAAGTGGATGTCGTGAATGGGGACCAACTGGCTCAATGAAAACCCGGATGCTTCGTAAAAAGCGATGGCAGCCCGATAATCCGGGGAATCCTCGTACAGGTTTTGAAAAGAGATCTCGCTTTGCAGATCCGAAAATTCGCGGATACGGGAACCTGCACCTTTCGCCGCTTCAAGGTCATGCCCCTGTGTATCCATTTTCAGGAAGGGACGTTGAAAGCCCCACTGTTCGGCGGCAATCGGAAAATAGGTTTCAATCGTTTCAACACGGACACTGATTGTTTTTCCAGCATCCCCTTTGGGTGTAAATGGGGAATCCTTAAGAGCGTGAAGAGACCCCAATAGCGACTCATCATACGCGTGGAATTCCAGCGACCCGGCTTCACTTCCCAGCGCAAAGTTTTCGCATGTCCATAAATCATCCTTCGCAACCAGTGCCTGTAGTTTCTTGAAGGCGACCGGATTGGGTTCGAAGGAAATTATCCTGCCCTCATACCCCACGTACTTCCTGAGCATCTGCCCGTACTGTCCGACATTTGCGCCAACGTCGAAGACGCAATCAATATCGAACGTTTCAAACAGCCGTCTCAAGTGGCGCTCTTCCGTCAATCGGATGACGCGCCACTCCGGGACGACCGTCAAACCGAAAGTTTTTCCGATACATTCAAAAGAACGACGGATGATGTTTTTCATATGGGGTAAGCCCGATCCGAATTTGGACAAGAGTACACATTAATCCGCAAAGAATAAATATTGCGTTGACGCCACACGGCGCGGAAGATTGCGAATTGGAGATCTACGCCCTATCCAGGGTACCCTCACTCCGGTGCCGTCTCCGAAAATTTTGTCTCCACTTCATAGGCCGCCGCCGCGCGGTACAGTGCCGCTTCCGCAAACGGTCGACCGACAAGTTGGAACGAAGCCGGCAACCCGTTCGCCGTGAACCCGGCCGGGACCGCCAGCGAGGGCAGGCCCAGGTAGTTTATCGGCTGCGTGCAATGGGTCATGCCCGCGACCAGCGCCGGAAAGTCCGGGGAATCCTTTACATCCGTTTCCGCGAGCGAGGGCACCGGCACGGCGATGGTCGGGGCGTGGAAGACGTCCGCCTTGGCGAACACCGCATCAACGAAGCCCTGCGTGATCCGCGGGCGGATCTGCAGTGCCGCGAGGTATTGCGCGGCGCCGATGGCCAGGCCCGGTTCCAGCCGCGCGCGGACCTGCGGGCCGTAATCCTGCGGCCGGTCGCGCAGCCAGGCGGCGTGCAGCACCGTGCCTTCCGGGCCGCGCACGGTCACGCCGAGCTGGCGGATGTGGTGATGGTCCGGCACCTCGACCTCGACGATCTCCGCGCCCATGCCCTCGAACACCTTCAGGCTCGCCTGCATCAACGCGCGGACTTCGGGGGCGGCATTGTCGTAATAGTAATTGGCGGGCACGGCGATGCGCAGGCCCTTGACGTCCGGCGACAGTGCGGCTGCTTCGTAATCATCCACCGGCATGGCGCTGGCGGTATGGTCCATCGGGTCCGCCCCGGCGATCAGCCCGAGCAGGCGGGCATTGTCGCGCACCGTGCGGGTCAGCGGCCCGGCATTATCGAGCGAGAAGGACAGCCCCATCAGCCCGTAGCGGCTGACCCGGGTCTGGGTCGGCTTCATGCCGACCAGCCCGCAGCAGGCGGCGGGCAGCCGCACCGAACCACCGGTATCGGAACCGAGCGCGCCATAGACCAACCGCCCGCCGACCGACGAACCCGAGCCGCTGGACGAACCGCCAGTGACATGATCCGGGTTCCACGGGTTGCGGCACGAACCGAAATGGTCGTTATGGCCCATGGGGCCGACGGCGAATTCCGACATGTTCAGCCCGCCCAGATGCAGCGCCCCGGCCTCCGCGAGCCTGGTGATCGTCGTCGCCGTATGGTCGGGCACGAAATCCTTGCGGATTTTCGACCCGCAGGTCGATACCTTGCCCGCGCGGTAATACATGTCCTTATGCGCCAGCGGCACACCGTGCAGTGGCCCCGGTGTTTCGCCCTTTGCCAGCGCCGCATCGGCGGCATCGGCTGCCGCAAGTGCCGCATCGGCTTCCAGCGAGATAAACGCGTTCAGCGCCGGCTGCTTTGCATCGATCAGGGCGAGACAGGCTTCGGTGACGTCGCGCGCGGAGGTTTCCTTCGACGCGATCGCATCGGCGACCGCCGTAAGGCTCAGATGGGTCAGCTCAGTCATCGCGCTTCGCCATCGCGACAAGGGCGCGGTCGAAATGCGCGGGTTCCGTATCGAACAGTGAATCGCTGGCGAGCGCGCCAAGCGTATCGCCAAATGCCGCGGTCATGACCGCCAACCGTTCGGCCGCTGCTTCTTCCAGTTCGACCTGATGCCACTGAAGGGCCAGGTCCTTTATCTGCCGCGCATCCATAGTGTCTTCCTTTCGGATTATTTTTTGGAACCCCCGTAGCAATGTTCCGGCCCGGGAAAGTCCCGCGCCCGCACATCTGTCGCGTAAGCATCAACGGCATCGCCGATGGTCGCCGCCAGCTCCGCATAGCGTTTTACGAATTTCGGTGTGAAGTCGCTGAACAATCCCAGCAAATCGTCGGTTACCAGGATCTGACCATCGCAGGCCGGCGACGCGCCAATGCCGATGGTCGGCACCGGCAATTCCGCCGTCAGTTTGCGCGCCAGGGCTTCCGACGTGCCCTCGATTACAATGGCAAAGGCCCCAGCATCGGCCATCGCCGCGCCGTCCGCGGCAATCTGCTCCGCTTCTTCGGGCGACAGGCCCTGCGCCCGGAAGCCGCCGATGGCATTCACCGATTGCGGCATCAGCCCGATATGCGCCATCACCGGCACGCCCCGCTTCACCAGAAAACGCACGGTGTCGGCCATTTCCACCCCGCCTTCGAGCTTCACCGCCTGACAGCCGGTTTCGGCCATCACCCGCGACGCGCTGCGGAAGGCCTGTTCGGGGCTTTCCTCGTAGCTGCCGAAGGGCAGGTCGACCAGCACGAAGGCATGATTCGTCGCCCGCATCACCGCCTGACCATGGGCAATCATCATATCCAGCGTCACCGCCAGCGTGCTGTCCATGCCATAGACCACCATGCCCAGCGAGTCGCCGACCAGCAGCAGATCAACCCGTTCATCCAGCACCGATGCCACAGGCGCCGTATAGGCGGTCAGACAGACCAGCGGTGTGTTGTGCTTTGCGGCGCGGATATCGCGCACGGTTTTTCTCTTCTTGCGACTGACGGCGCTCATCGTGTTTCGTCCACCCTGACGCAGCTTTTTTGCTGCATTGCCGCAAAGCCTACCCAGTGGCGCAGGGCACTGCAAGACAGACCAGCACCGCTCTATGAAAAACCGGTCCTTCTGGTTTACTCTATGGTCAAATCAGACATTCGAATGACAGGGGTTTGAAGATCATGCAGGACGGTTTCAAGGAAGGTATCACGAGCACCCGGCGGCTCACGGTTGACCGGCCGCGCACCATCGACGTCATGGGCGAGGACCTTCGCGTCTATGCGACGCCGGAACTGGTGCGCGATATCGAACAGACCTGCAAGGGGCTGATTCTGGATTATGCGGACGTGAACGAGGATTCGGTCGGTACCAATGTGAATATCGACCATGTCGCGCCGACCCTGCTGGGCATGTCGGTGGACATCACGGTCACGATCAAGGAAATCGATCGCCGCCGGGTTGTCTTCGAAATCTCCGCCGATGACGACATCGAACAGATGGGCAAGGGCACGCATACGCGCTTTATCATCGACACTTCGAAATCGGCGGAACGGCTGCAGGCCAAAATGGCTAAAATCAAGAGCGGCTGACCCCGAAACCGGCGGGAAAGCTGGGGCATATATTAACGCTTAGCGATTCGTTAACCATTACCCGGCACATTGCGGCATCGTCATTACGAGTAGCCGCATGTCCACAGTCGTCCCCGCATTGCATATCTATGGCCTGGCGTTTTTCGCCATGGGCCTGGCGATCTGGCTGAAAACCACACCGCTGATCCATTTGCCGATCAGCAGGGCATTCCGCTGGCTCGCCGTCTTCGGCATCACGAACGGAATCCATCACTGGATGCTGCTCGACTACCAGACCAGCAATTCAAGCGAGCCCTATTACCACGCCGTCACCACATTATTCGCCGTGTCCTATATGGCACTCGGCGTCTTTGCGGTCAGGATTGTCGACCCCGCGCCCGCGGGCCCGTTGCGCCGCGCCTTCCAGACCTTGCCCTTTTTCCTGTTTGGCGCATGGCTGGCCATTCATATCGGGTGGCACTGGCTGCCAGACGCCGACAATCTGAAAACCCTGGATATGCTCGTGCACCAATCGCCACGATACCTTCTGGCGGCGCCCAGTGCCCTATTGGCGGCGTATTGCTTCGCCCGACTGTCTCGCCTCGGCGCCTATGGAAGGCGGGTGCGGCGGTACGCGCAGGCATCGTGTATCCTGTTCGTGAACTTCGCTGCATTATCACTGTTTACCGGCGCCGCCGACCCGCACCCGGCATCCGTTCTGAATGATGAAAATTTTCAGGCGGTTATCGGCATCCCGGTTTACCTGTTAAGCGCCATCACCGCGGCCGGGACAGGGTTCTGTTTCGTTTCGGCCCTCACGCTGTTCGACAAGGAAGAACGCAATAAACTGAACCAGACCGTCCGCGAGGCGACGACATCCCTGGACAACAAGATCGCGGAACTGGAAGCCGCACTGGCCGATCGCCAGGAAACGGAAGAACGGCTGGAAGAACAGGCGACCCTGTTCCAAACGGTGCTCGACAATGTTCCCGCACCGGTAATGGTCCGCGACACAGAACTTCGCTTTACATTCCTCAACCGGCAGGCGGAAGCACATTTCAAGCGCCCCGCTGCCGAATTAATCGGCAAGACCGTCGCCGAAACGTTTCCAGCCGGCGCAGCCAAACCGTTTGAGGATTTTCTGCAGCAAGCGCTTTCCCTGCCACCTGGTCAAACGGTTACCATTCCCGAACATCAGCCAATCCACTGGCCGGAAAAAGCGATGCGGATATGTGCCGCCCCCGTTATCAAGCTCAATGGTCAGAAACGAGGCGTGGTCACGATATCCCTGGACCTGACTAATCTGCGAATTGCGGAGCGTAAGTTGTTCCAAAGCGAATCGTTGATGCAATCCGTGCTGGATCACATCCCCGGCACCGTCGGATTGCGGAGCCTTGAAGGCGAATACCAGGTTCTCGGCGCAGGATGCGCGGAATGGCACCAGATGGCCAAGGAAGAAATGATCGGCAAACGGGTCGACGAAATCTGGGGTCACGAACAGGCCCAGGCCATCATGGACCGGGACCAGGAAACAGCCAGCACAGGCGTTCCGGCAACGGTCGAAAGGTTGCACACCTTTCCCAATGGCGTGGAACGCATGATCCGGGTGCTGCGCTTCCCCGTCCGCAACGCCGACGGTTCACTGCGCGGCATCGGATTCATGGCGAGCGACATTTCCGCCGAACGACGCGCCGAAGACCAGTGGCGGCAAGCCCAGAAGATGGAAGCGGTCGGCCAACTGACCGGCGGTGTCGCACATGATTTCAATAATCTGCTGGGTGTCATCATCGGCAATCTGGATTTTCTGGAAGAACAACTGCGCGACAACGAAGAGCAGCATTCCCTGGTCACCGCGGCGACGAATGCGGCCCTGCATGGCGCATCACTGAACCGCCAGTTGCTTGCCTTCTCCCGCAAGCAGGCGCTGGAACCGAAGGAAATTGACCTGAACACGCAGATCCCCGGCATGGTGGAAATGTTGCGCCGCAGCCTGCCGACAACGATCTCCGTCACGGAAGTCCAGGCACCCTATCTGTGGCACTGCATCGCCGATGCCAGCCAGGTTGAAACCGCGTTGCTGAATATGGCGCTGAATGCCCGCGATGCCATGCCGGAAGGCGGCGTGCTCATCATCGATACCGCCAATAGCCGTGTCGGCAGCGATACGACCTGTCTCGGCGAGGACCTTATGCCGGGCGATTACGTCGTTCTGTCCGTCTCCGATACGGGAACAGGCATGTCGGCAGATGCCCTTAAACATGCCTTTGAACCGTTTTTCACGACCAAGCCTGTTGGCCAGGGTTCGGGTCTGGGTCTCAGCATGATCTATGGTTTCGCCAAGCGATCCGGTGGCCATGTCACGATCAAGAGCGAGGACGGACGCGGCACCACCGTCCGCCTTTTCCTGCCGCGTCACGCCAGAATTGAAGACCCGATTACCTCCGCCCATGTAGCCGTAGACCTCGCCCCGCAAACCGGTTTCACAAATTCCACCTTAGCCACCGGTTAGCCGGCGTTGTCACGGCAATACCGGGCAATATCGGCATGGGTCGCAAACCAGACGCCTTCATGCCCTTTCATGTACTCGATCAAGCTGTCCAGCATCGCAAGGCGTGATCGGTGACCGATAAAATGGGGATGCATGGTCAACAGGAACAAACCGCCATCCGCATAGGCACCGTCGAATTCCGCCTTGAAGATTTCCAGCACACCGGAAGGCGGCGTGTAGGGTCGCAGTCCCGAGAACCGGTCCATGTTGAAATAGACGGCATCATCCTTGATCCACTCGACCGGCAATTCGACCACGCCGGTCGGCTTGCCATCCTCCAGCAACTCATAGGGATCGTCATCGGCCATCAGCGAGGAATCGTAGATCAATCCCATTTCCCGGGTAATGGCCAGCGTCTGCGGGCTGAAATCCCAGGACGGTGTGCGAATGCCGACGGGACGAACGCCACAGATTTTCTCCAGAACATCCGCCGCCCGCATCTGCAGGTCCCGTTCATCGGCCGCCGGAAGCTCGCTGTTGAGTTCGTGGATCCAGCCATGAATGCCGATTTCATGCCCTTCCTGCGGCTTGTCCATCTGTCCTGTCGGCCATGCTTTCCTCCCAGTATCAGGACCGAAAGCGAACCATGCCGCCGTCGGCTTGTCCAGAAAACGGCGTGGCAATATACCGCAATGGCGGCAAAGCCCGGAAAACGCTACAAGCAGACATCATTTGCCAGAGGCAGATTCGTCATGATCGCCAGCACACCGAACCCCATTGTCTTCAGTCAGGCAATCAGACGAGGCTTTGCCCAGCGCTGTCCGCAATGCAACGGCAGTGCCCTTTACGGCCGGTACCTGAAAATCAGGCCAACCTGCGATGCATGCGGTGCGGCGGTCGGTGAAATCCGGACCGACGATATCGCGCCCTATTTCACCATCATGATCGTCGGCCATATCATCGTGCCGATGGTGCTATGGCTGGAAAAGTTTGCAGCCCCGCCGACATGGGTGCACTGGATGATCTGGCCGCTGCTGACCACGGCCTGTACGTTCTGGTTCCTGCCCCGGGTAAAGGGCGCGGTCCTGGGCTGGATGCTGTGGCTGGGCATGCGCGGCGACGAACAGCACTGACTGTACCGCCGCCGCGGCCCGAGCGTCTTTGCGGCTATCCGGCGACGCTGGGTCGCGCGCCGACCGCTTCATACCAGCGCTTCAGATTGGCCCGTTCTTCGGGGATATAGATTTTCGGGATCCGCCCCAGTGCGATGCCGCAGAACGCCGTAATATCCGCGACCGTAAACCTGTCGCCAGCGATAAATTCGCGGCCCGCCAGTTCACCGTCCAGCCATTCCATGCGTTCCAGCACGGTCTTGCGGCACAGGTCGCCAAAATCGGCCACCTGCGTGATGCGGCCTTCCCAATAGGGATGACTGTGGCGGAAACAACCGGAAACCTGCGCCAGAATTTCGAATTCCATACGCCGGTTCCACATTTCGACATTCGCCTTGTCGCGGGCATCGACCCCGAACAGCGGCGGTTCGGGCTGGGTTTCCTCGAAATAGCGGCAGATTGCCATGGACTCGGCAAGATAGGCGCCGTCATCAAATTCCAGCACCGGTACGCGCGCCAGCGGGTTCTTGGCGATAAAATCCGCCGACAGGTTTCCCTTTCCGGCCAGATCAATTTCTATCGTCTCAATCTCGATGCCTTTTTCGGCAAGAAAGATGTGCACACGCCGCGGGTTCGGCGCGATCTTGGTGGTGTAGAGCTTCATGACGGTCATCCTGCTGCCAGTTTCAGGCCCAGTAGAATGCTTTCGGCCTGACCGTTCAAGCCCGGGCGAAGCCGACCCCGTATTTCCCGCATTTGCCTGATCCATGTCAGGGCGTCCCTACCCCCCTTTCCGGTCTTATCACCGCATCGGAACATCGGGATTGGAGGGTTCGTCATGAAATCTTTCGCATATTCATTCGGAAAGGTACTGGTTATCGGCCTTTCGCTGGTCGCCGCCCCCGCCATGGCAGGAGAGACAGGCCAGTCAGGCGGAAGCCTGAGCTTCGAGAAAAGCGAACACGTCAACAGCAGCCGCGGCACGACCAGCATCGTCACACGGCATGTCGTCGGCGTCTCCCATGCCCGGGACAAAGGCGGCCCGTTGGACGAGGCACAGTTCCAATGCCACATGACCTTCGTTGTCGAACAGGGACGCACCCCCGCACAGGGCAGCGGTTACTGCCATGGCATAGGCAGCGACGGCAGTACCTGGTCAATGCTGCTCAGCGGCGGCGAGACCGGCGGCACATGGCGCTTCGTGGAAGGCACCGGCCGGTACGATATGATCAAAGGTAGCGGGACCTGGCGGCATCAGGGATCGCCGGATACCAATTCGGAACGGTACGACTGGTCGGGCGAATGGGAACTCAAGGGATAGGCCGCGCAAGGCCCAGGTCGGACAAGGGATAGGCCATACAAAGCCCGGGCCCAAGGCTAGCCGCGCATATAACGCCGCTCGGGGTGGTAGGCCCTGAATTTGCCCTGAAAAATTCGAACTAAAACACTGGCAACATTCTTCATCTTCATCTCCAAATGGCCTCGACCACCCTATCGAGGCATCGCCGGGAACAATCCGTCGGCGCGTTGCCGCGCCCGTCTTGAAATGAATATCGCCGATTTTTTGCTGCAGTGCAGTGACGCCAGTCACAGATCGGCTTATGGCGCGTTTTCAATGATCTCCAGCCGCTCCACCAGCCAGCGTGGCGGAATGCCAATCCGATAAGCCTCCCGGAAATCAAACACCGCCTGCAGGTGGTCGCCGCTGTATTCATGTGCCAGGGCGCGTGCGGCAAAAGCCTCCCGAAAGGCGGGAACCTGCCGGATAGCTTCATCCAGATCCGCCAGCGCCGCCTGATAGGACGATGCCCCGCCGCCGCAGAAAAGCTGCTGCACATGGGCCAGGCCCCGCCGGTAGCGAATGATCGCGGGCGGCGTTTCCGGCATTGTCGCACCACTGGCCAATATTCCGGTGCAGTCACGGATCACACGTTCTGTAAGCGTCTGCGTCATCGGGCCACACACTGCCAATGGCAGTCCGGCATCCATCGCAGGCGCGTTACAGTTGCCTGCGGCGGGTTCCGGGAGCTCACCGGCGACGGCGACGGCAGACACAAGCCCGAGCCAGGCGGCAAAAATACCGCTGAAAATACGCATCTCCGTCATTCCTTATCCCGGGTATGTTCGGGTACACTACAATATCTGCGATTGGCCCGTTGCGTCGCTTCAGGTTTTCGTCAGTAATCGGCCCGCGTATCGCAGATTCGGCTATTCGTAGTGTCAAAGGATGAAGAGATGTTGGTAACACTTCGCAAGATTGCATTGACCACCCTGGTCGTCATCGCCTCCACGGGCACCGCGCGCGCCGCGGACGACATCATCCAGATCGGGGAATGGCGCACTGAACCGAAAAAGTCGCTGGTCTGCGGCGGCGAGGAAGGACAGACACTTGTCGATATCGCCACGCGCGCGAATGATTTCTACAAGAGCGGTGGACACAAGGACAGCCCGGAATACGAGGCATACTGGTCGCTGCTCGAAAAAGCGATAAAAGATCGTAAATGCTTCGTGACGGAAAAAATGCGCCACATTCCGGATGAGATCGTCTATGTCGGCCCAGAATCTCTCGGCAAATCAGCGAAAAACTTCAAGGTGTTGGGCACGACGATCGACGATAGTGGGAATAAATATCCCGGCTTCACAATGACCACGCTGCCGGTCCGAAAATAACGGATTCAGCAGCGGGAATCGCCCGTATCAGATAGCCTTGACCAAAGACAGGAAGTGCTGACGCACTTCAGGAGCGATGGTCATGAAATTCCGGACCAGTTCCAGGGTCTCGCGTTTCGTGCCGAATTCAGCAGTCGGGCTCTTGCCTTCCGCCGCGTCGGTAAAGAACCACTGCACCGGTGCATCCAGCTCCTGAGCAATCAGCCAAAGCTTGCTGGCCGAAATCCGGTTCATGCCACTTTCATACTTTTGCAACTGCTGGAAGGTCAGGCCAATCCGGTTGGCAAGTACGGTCTGGCTCAGGCCACACATCACCCGGCGCATACGAACCCTTTGTCCGACATAAACATCCACAGGGTGGGCGCCGAATTCCTGAACGGTACGTCTTTTGGCTCTGACCATTGTCTCTCTTTTCAAATGTCTAACGGGAAATGCACAAAATACAACTTACGCCGTACAGTACAGCAAAATCCATGCAGAAAACCCGAGAATACTAAAATTTTATATGGTTAATTGATACTAACAAAGATTGTTCACGATCTTTGGAAGGTATCTTGATACTACCCGATAGCCTTCGCGGGAAATTTCAGAAAGAGATTATTATTTCGGTTGAACACCGAACGGATGCATTAAGCATAAGTCCCGACTGGATAAGAATAAAATATCTCCCGGCATGGAAAACACCAAACCGTCCGAATTATCGCCGCACAAAGCTTTTCGAAAATATTAACTATATTTATTAACCATATTTTTTAATAAAATGATTTAATCATTCTTTCCAAAATAGCGAATCTCCTTCCAAGGCCTTTGTTATCCATAATTATTTTGTGGATTCTGAAATTATCCGATAGAAACAGTGATAACGGAGCAGGCTCCAGGAACGCCGTCATCCGGACCGGAATACCAGGGGTGGTTTGGTTTCATGGTTTCAGGGCGACGGGCAATTGATTGGCAATCGTCAGTCAGTAAGAGGGCCCAGACCATGCTTGTATCCGTTCGCCACACGATAATTCTGTCCACCGTCATTACCCTGTTCGCCGGCTTTGCCGCCCCGGCCATTGCCGAACAAGGCGATATTCTCGTCCGCCTGCGCGCAATCGGGGTCATACCAACCGATGAGAGCGGCGGCATCGCACCAGACCTGGTGACATCGGGCCTGAAACCGCAACCCGCGGTCGTTCCCGAGCTCGATTTCACCTACATGGTATCCAACAATATCGGCGTCGAGTTGATCCTTGCGACCTCGCCACACAACCTGGAAGGCACCGGCGGTATCGCTGGCCTGGGCGATGCGGCGGAAACCATGCTGCTGCCGCCGACACTTCTGCTGCAATATCATTTCGATACCGGCAGCAAGTTCCGGCCCTATCTTGGCGCCGGCATCAATTACACCCTGGCCTATTCGGAAAACGCGAACCGGTCCCTGGAATCCGTCCTGGGACCGACCAGCGTGGATGCCGGCGATTCCATAGGCTGGGCGCTGCAGGCCGGCGTCGATTACGACCTCAACGACAAATGGTTTCTCAACCTTGACGTCAAATATATCGATATCGACCTGGACGTAACGCTCAATTCACGCGGCACGATCCGGACGACCGAGGTCGGCATCAACCCCGTCATTGTCGGCGTTGGCGTCGGCTACCGCTTCTAGCCCAGGCTCAGCCCCGCATCGACATGCAGAACCTGCCCGGTAATCTGGGCAGCGTCGCGGCCCAGCATAAACGCGATCGCCGCCGCGACGTCTTCCGGCCCGACGAGCGTCTTCATCGGCGCCGCTTCGGCGGCAAGGCGCCAGCCATCGCCAGCAACGGCAGCATGCGCGCCCGGGTCCTTTTGCGTATATCCCGGCGAGACACAGTTTACCGTCACGCCGTCCTGCGCCAACTGGTACGCCAGTGTTCGCGCCAACGCCTCCATCCCGGCCTTGGCCGCAGCCGATACAGGGAAGATCGTATCATTCACGCCGATACTGTGCGCGACGAAGGAACTGACAGCAACAATCCGTCCCCATTGCGACGCGCGCAGATGCGGCAGCGCCGCGGTCGCCAGCGCGAAGAACGACTCGGTAATGGTGGCCAGCGATTGCCGCAGGTCCGAAGCATCGGCATCGCCGAATACCCGCTTGTCGGCATATCCTGCATTGCTCACAAGCTGGTCCAGACGGCCAAACCTGCCTATCGCCGACTGGATCAGCGCTTCCGCAACGCCGGCATCGGCTAGGTCACCCAGTTCGACGGCTGTCTGCGAACCCGCCTGCCCCGCCGCCGCCGCCACCGCTTCAAGCCCATCGCGATTGCGCCGTGTATGCAGCAGCAGCGCGGTTCCTGGCCCGGCAATCGCGCGAACCGTCGCGGCGCCAATACCACTGGCAGCACCGGTCACCAAGACGACACGATCAAAATCAGCCATTATTTCCCCTCAAGTTATCAATATATTGTGTCTCGGCCTGTAAAAATACCCATAAACCCTTTAGGTTTTTGTTATTAACCGATTGATATATTCCGGCTGGAACTCGATATAGCTGTATGGGGATTTAGACCGTGTTTCGTATTCTAGACAAAGCCGTATGTTTCGCCACGAGTATGGCTGTTTGTTTCACGTTGATGATCGCCAGCACCGCGTCCGGCGAGACCCTGCGTATCGGTGGCACCGGGTCGGCACTGGGGACGATGAAACAGATCGTGAAAGCCTTTATCGCGGAACACCCGGACAGCAAAATCGAAGTCCTGCCCAGCCTGGGCAGCGGCGGCGGGCTCCGCGCATTATCGGCGGGCAGCATCGGCATTGCGTTGAGCGCACGCCCCCTGAAGGACAAGGAAATTGCCGCGGGCCTGGAGGCAAAAAAATATGGCACGACCGCAATTGCTTTCGCCGGTAATATTGCTCTGCCAGCCGCGAACCTGACGAATGAACAGCTCGTCGAAATCTATCAATCCGGTGACTCGCACTGGCCGAACGGCGAACGGATCAGGGTGGTCCTGCGGCCGGAACGGGAAACCGACACGAAACTGATGAAGAAATTCATTCCCAACATGACATCCGCGATTGATGCCGCCCGCTCCATTCCCGGAGTTCCGACGGCCTATAACGATCAGGAAATCGCTGAAATGCTGGAACGTATTCCCGGCTCCCTTGGCACATCGACGCTCAGCCTGCTGCTGTCCGAAGGACGCAAGCTGCAGGTATTTTCGCTGAACGGCGTCCAGCCGAACAGGGAGTCGATACAGGACGGTTCCTACCCCATGACCAAGGAATTCTATCTGGTCGTTCCCAAATCCCCGACGGAAATCGCCAAAAAAATGAAGGCCTTCGTCTTTTCCCCAAAAGGAGCCGAAATCCTTACCAAATACGGGCATTTAGCAGGATAGATGCGCATTCAGGGGCCCCATAGTCTTGGACGGCGCCTGAACGCTATCGCCCTGTGTATTGCGATAACGATTACTGCCGCCCTGGCCGCGAACCACCTGTTTGCCGCATATGATTACGAGACCAGGCGCATCCAGGCCGATTCGGACACGATTTCGGAAGAATTATCGCGATTGATCTACCAGATGCCCGATGTCTGGCATTTTCAGGACGAACGAATTCTCGGCGTGATCGAGCACAGCCACGGGCACGGGCACTCTCACCCTGCCCCGCGGCAAATTGTCGTCCGCAACAAGTTCGGCCAGGAAGCCCTGACCAGCGGTTCGGAAATACAGCATCCCTATATCCGTCGGACCAGCAGTATCCAGGAAAACGGCACTATCGCCGGTGAGGTCGAAATCACCGAAAGTGTCATCCATATCTGGACGCACGCCATCGTACCGCTGCTGCTGGGCCTTTTGCTGGGTGCCGCCGTCTTTCTGGTCCTCAAATTCCTGCCGATGCGGGCGCTGCTGCGACGCGAGCAGGAGCTTCGGGAAACCAACCTGCAACTTCAGCAGGCTCAGAAGATGGAAGCGATCGGCCAGCTTACGGGCGGTATCGCACACGACTTCAATAATCTGCTTTGTGTCGTCATCGGCAATCTGGAACTGATCCAGGAATCAATGAGCCAGAACGATTCCAAATTCAGGTTTGCCGAAAGCGCCATCAACGCAGCCCAGCGCGGCGCCACACTGACACAGCAGCTTCTTTCCTTTGCCCGCAAGCAAATGCTGCGGCCCGAAGTAACGACGCTGAATTTGCTTGTGGCGCAGGAGACAACCCTGCTGCAAAGAACACTTGGCGAGACGATCGAGATCGAAACAAAACTCGCCGACGATCTTTGGCCAGCGGAAATTGACCCGGTGCAATTGGAAACCGCGATTTTGAACCTGGCGACGAATGCACGCTGCGCCATGCCGGACGGTGGACGGCTGACCATGGAAACGGCCAATATCGTTCTGGATGACGCATACGCCGCCCAGCACGAAGATGTCGCTTCGGGACATTATGCCTGTCTGACCATATCAGACACCGGTGTCGGCATTCCGGCCAATATCCTGCCAAAGGTTTTCGAACCCTTCTTCACGACGAAGGATATCGGCGAAGGCAGTGGGCTGGGACTCAGCATGGTACACGGGTTTATTCGGCAATCC